>OZSS01000181.1_pt1 | contig 28627 bp, 32 predicted proteins | sample 1779911 | NCBI WGS metagenome assembly OZSS01 (sample SAMEA2603589, study PRJEB24840) | metagenome | biome: Water; feature: Photic zone; material: Seawater sample | place: Mediterranean Sea | collected 2013-11-12 | depth 10 m
ATAATGAATCTGAGGTTGAAATGCTAACTGAGAGTCTCAAAAAGTTCGCCTCTGACAGAAAATTAGAAATTCAATTGTTGAAAGAACAAGAAAATTATCGCAAAGAATTTATAGGTAATCTTTCTCACGAATTAAAAACACCATTATTTACCATTCAAGGATATGTTTTAACTCTTTTGGATGGAGCAGTGAACGATAAAAGCATAGCACAAAAATACTTAAAGCGAACAGCTAAAGGGGTTGATCGATTGAACTATATTATTCAAGATCTTGATATTATTACCAAATTTGAGTCTGGAATGGAAAATATTCAAATCAAGAAATTTAATATTTTGGAAACCTTAGAAAATGTATTTGATCTTCTTGAAATACAGGCTCAGAAAAACAATGTGAATCTATTGTTAGAACAAAATTTTGAAACGCCTGTTTTTGTTTCTGCAGACGAAAAGAGAATCCAACAAGTACTCACTAATTTGATCTTCAATTCGATCAAATATGGGGTTGAAGATGGCACTACAGAAATTAGTATTGAAGAGCTAAGTGATCAAAAATTATTGGTCCGTATTACAGATAATGGAGAGGGGATTGCCAAAGAACATCTACCGAGATTATTTGAACGTTTTTATAGGGTCGATAAAAACAGAAGTAGAGAAAAAGGCGGTTCTGGTTTGGGCTTAGCAATTGTGAAGCACATAATTGAAGCTCATCAAGAAAAAATATTTGTTGAGAGCACCCCAGGAATAGGCTCAGAATTTTCATTTACTTTAACTAAAGCCTGATTGTCACTTGATTTGAAATGGCTTAATTTTGTTCCTCTATGGGGAGCAAAAATAAATTAAAAAGATTTCAAGAAAATGTATTATTTTCAAATGTATTTCAGCCAGAGCGTGAAACGTTAGAAAAAGATCAGTTTTTATTAAAGGGCCAATGGCGAGCATCTTATTTTAAAAATAATAATCCGATTGTTCTGGAATTAGGATGTGGAAAGGGAGAATATAGTGTTCATCTTGCTTCTGCTGAACCCAAAAAAAACTTTATTGGAATTGATATCAAAGGCGCGCGCTTTTGGCGAGGTGCAAAATCAGCTTTAGAAGAAAATAGACAAAATGTTTGCTTTGTGAGGGCTCAAATAGAATTAATAGAAACTATTTTTGGGCCTCAAGAGGTAGACGAAATATGGATTACTTTTCCCGATCCGCAAATAAAATTCAAACGAACAAAGCATCGGTTAACCCAACCAGCTTTTTTGAGCCGCTACAAACATATAATTAAACCTAAAGGATATATTCATTTAAAAACAGACAGTGAATTTTTATATGGATACACTTTAGGATTAATAGAAAGTGGGTGGGGGAAGTTGGATTATGCTCACCACGATATTTACCACAATGTTCATGCTCCTGAAGAGGCCACTGCCGTTCAAACTTTTTATGAAAAGAAATTTTTAGATGAGAACAAACCCATCACCTACATAAAATTTCAGTTGAGTTAATATGGATGAAATAAGTTTTTTTGAGAGAGTATATACTGTTGTTCGTCAAATTCCTGAAGGGAGAGTGACTTCCTACGGTGCCATAGCCTGCTACTTGGGTAGCCCCCAAAGTGCCCGTATGGTGGGGTGGGCAATGAATGCGTCGCATACTCATACTGATGTGCCAGCACACAGAGTAGTTAATCGCAATGGATTGCTTACTGGGAAACATCATTTTTTTGGAACTAATTTGATGCAGCAACTGCTGGAAAATGAGGGTATAAAAATTAAACAAGATCAAATCCAAAATTTTGATGCTCACTTTTGGGATCCAATCAATAATCTTTCTCCTTTGTGAAAATTGAAGGTTGTTTTTACTTCCCAATTCTTAACCCTATATTTGCAGTGAAAATCAAACCTCATGAAATTAACGAAAGATGCTGTGATTGAGGCACTAAGAACTATTAGTGCTCCTGGAGAGGGAAAGAATATTGTTGATAGTGGTGGTATTCAAAACGTATTAATTTTTGAAGATCAGGTAGACCTCGACGTTGTTTTAAAAAACCCAAGCCTTCAAGCCCGTAAAAAGATGGAGGTCGAGATTCTCAAAGCACTACATGAAAAAGTTTATGCTAAGGCAAAAATAAAAGTAAACACCATTATTAAAGCAGCAGAAAAACTCACTCCCATTAAAGGTGCCCCTTTGCCTGGGATTGATTCTATTATAGCTGTGGCTTCTGGAAAAGGCGGAGTAGGTAAATCTACAATAACTGCCAATTTAGCAGTCACATTGGCTGAGATGGGCTGTAAAGTGGGGTTACTAGATGCAGACATTTATGGACCTTCTATGCCGACCATGTTTGATATGGAAGGCGCTCGACCATTATCAGTACAGATAGAGGGTCAATCTAAAATGGAACCTATTGAAAATTATGGAGTAAAAGTCCTATCCATAGGTTTCTTTACCAAGCCTGAACAAGCCGTGATATGGCGTGGACCAATGGCAACGAAAGCACTAAACCAAATGATATTTGATGCCCACTGGGGCGAATTAGATTTTCTACTGGTTGATCTTCCTCCAGGAACAGGTGACATTCATTTAAGTATTGTACAAGCTCTTCCACTCAATGGCGCAGTGGTTGTGAGTACACCTCAAAATGTGGCCTTAGCAGATGCTAAAAAAGGAATTGCCATGTTTCAACAAGAAAGCATCCAAGTTCCTGTCTTGGGAATGATAGAAAATATGAGTTATTTTTCTCCCAAAGAATTACCCGAAAAGAAATATTATATCTTCGGTAAGAAGGGAGCAGAAAATCTAGCTGCAGACAAGAAAATTCCCTTTTTAGGAGGGTTGCCGCTTGTGCAAAGTGTCCGCGAAGCCGCTGACGTTGGTCGTCCAGCAAGCCTACAGCAAGATTCAACTTGGTCAGAAAATTTTAAAACAATAGCTAAAAATATGGTTAGCCAAGTCGTGAAGCGCAATAAAAATTTACCACCAACAAAAGCAGTAGCTATAACTAATATGGTGGGTTGTGAAGCAATAAAAACGTAATTATGAAACAAAACGAAATTCAAGAAAAAGTGCTTCTAGCATTATCAGAAATTAGACCTTTCTTAGAATCTGACGGTGGTGATATTTCATTAGTTTCTATTGAAGACAATCGAATTGTAAATGTTCAGTTGCATGGTGCCTGTGTGGGGTGTAGTGTGAATCAAATGACCTTAAAAACAGGAGTTGAAATGACCATAAAAAAACACGTTCCCCAAATTGAAAAAGTCAATAGCATCGAACCATCTCAGTCATGATTCAAACGGATATACTCATCATTGGGGCAGGACCGACTGGTCTTTTTGCTGTCTTTGAGGCAGGTCTTCTTAAGTTGCGTTGTCACCTCATCGACACCCTAACTCAACCTGGTGGACAGTGTGCAGAGATATATCCAAAGAAACCTATTTATGATATCCCATCACAACCCGAAATCTTAGCGGGTGATTTGGTCAACAATCTTCTGGAACAAATAGCTCCTTTTCAACCCGGATTTACGCTAGGAGAGCAGGCTCTTCATCTTGAAAAAACATCTGATGACCTTTTTTTAGTGACCACTGACAAAGGGACACAACACAAGGCTCCCGTTGTAGTTATAGCTGGGGGCCTTGGCTCTTTTGAGCCACGAAAACCTCCCATTGACAACCTTTCTGAATATGAAGATAAGGGAGTGCATTATGCCATTGCTGACCCCGAGCAGTTTAGAAATAAAAAAATTGTACTCGCCGGAGGGGGAGACTCCGCTTTAGACTGGACGTTATATCTTGCAGAAATAGCACAAGAACTAACTTTGGTACACAGAAGGAATGAGTTTAGGGGTGCACTAGACGTAGTAGAAAAAGTTCAAGCTCTGAAAGATCAGGGGAAAATCAATCTTTTAACACCCGCTGAAGTTGTGGGTCTAAAAGGACAATCTCAACTAGAAGCAGTTGTAGTTTCTCACAATAATTCTGTAAAAGAAATTATATCAGATCATTTTATACCTCTTTTTGGACTCAAACCAAAGCTGGGGCCACTTGTGAACTGGGGACTAGAAATTGAAAAAAATGCTATTAAAGTGAATAATGCTCTCGATTATCAAACAAATATCCCCGGTGTTTACGCTATTGGAGATGTAAACACATATCCAGGTAAACTAAAACTAATATTATGCGGTTTTCACGAAGCTACACTAATGTGCCAAAGTGCTTTCAAAAGAATTTATCCAGACAAAAAAAGTGTATTGAAATATACTACTGTGAGTGGAATTGATGGTTTTGATGGGACAAGAAAAGAGGCATCAAAGGCCACCATTAAAGCGATCAAATAAAATGCCTGATATTACCATTACTCTTATCGATAGGAACCAAATTGAGCATAAACTTTTGACCCCAACAGATGTATCCCTTACCCTAATGGAACTCTGTAAGGCCTATGAATTCCCCATTGAGGGTATTTGTGGTGGAATGGCACTTTGTGCATCGTGCCAATGTTATATCAAAAGTGAGCATACCCTTCCAGAAAAAAGCAGTGATGAAGAAGCTATGTTGGCCGAGGCTTTTCATGTTCAAGGAAATAGTCGTTTAGGCTGTCAAATTCCAATCACAGAAAATTTAGACGGACTTGTCGTTGAAATTGCACCAGAAGAGTAAATAGGTAAATAACCTAGTTGCATTATACACTTAAAGAATCAATTCAAACGAAAATGATTTATGTTTATTTTTTTGAATTTTATTAATACCTGTTCTCCAAGTCATTTCTTTTTTATCATTTTTGCGTTCAACAAAGCTGAATGAAAACTAATGAACAAAATTGAAGCGGTCCTTTTTGATTTAGACGGCGTTCTTGTGGATACTGCAAAATATCACTACCGAGCTTGGCAAACCATTGCAAAAGAGTTTGATCTCGTCTTGACCCTAGACCACAACGAATATTTGAAGGGAGTGAGTAGAATAGATTCTTTTAAATTAATTCTGCAATGGGCTGGAAAAGAAATGAAGGAATCCCAAATGCAACCCTACTTAGAGGACAAAAACACTAGATATTTGACTTTAATAGAAGGGCTAACCCCAGAGAACCTTTTGCCTGGAGCTCTAAATTGGCTTCAGTATTTGAAAAATAAAAACATTAAAATAGGGTTGGGTTCTGCAAGTAAAAATGCCAAGATCATCTTAGAAAAATTAGAAATTCACAGCTTTTTTCAAACTCTTGTTGATGGCAATCACGTTAAAAAAGGCAAACCTGACCCGGAGGTGTTTTTAATTGGAAGTAAAAATTTAAAAGTACAACCTCAAAATTGTTTAGTTGTAGAAGATTCCATTGCTGGAATTCAAGCAGCTCAAGCTGCAAAAATGAATACATTAGCTTTGGGAGAGCCTAAGCAATTCGCAATGGCTGACTCCTGTCATTGGGGTTTAGATAAAATTGAACCTGCTCAACTTTTACAGTCGTATGAAAATTAAGGAATGATGGTTAAAGAACATTATCTAGTGCATCCTTGGAAAATCATTGAAAAAGACTTTTGTGCTGAAAATGGTATGGCTTCTGAGAGCCTTTTTAGTTTAGGAAATGGCTTTATGGGCCAACGTAATAATTTTGAAGAAAACTATTCTGGAGAGCATTTTCAAGGGAGTTATATTGGGGGGGTTTATTATCCAGACAAAACAAGAGTAGGGTGGTGGAAAAATGGCTATCCCGATTTTTTCGCAAAAGTGCTCAATGCTCCAAGTTGGATTGATTTACAAATAGAAATAAATGGACTCCAATTAGATCTAAATACTGGTAAGAAAATTCATGAATTTGAGCGTGAATTGGACATGCGAAAAGGAATTTATAAGCGGACCTTTGTTGTCACGCTTTTAGATGACACCAAAATCAGGGTCATTGCAACTCGCTTTTTATCCTTTGAAATAGAGTCATTGGGCGTTATAAACTATCAGATCGAGGCTTTCGATAAACCTTGTACAATTAAAATAGCTTCTCAACTATCGGGGGATATAAAAAATAAAGATTCTAATTGGGATGACCCGTTTTGGAAACACAGTGATTTTGTATTGGACAATGCTTTTCTTGGATTACGATCTCAAACCCTAAAAACAAATTTTGATATTTTCACATTTTCACATACTCAGTTTGTTGATGAACACAAACAGATAGATTCAATCCCTACTTCTGCCACTAGAAGCAATGCTACCCTATCGACTCATATAAAGTATAATTTGTCACCAAACAAATTGTGTTCAATTATTAAATATGGGGGCTATGTTAAAATTGATGGACTGACTTTGAGTAAAGCAATAGTAAAAGCCAGAACCGTGGTTGAGAAAGCCACATCACTAGGAGTTGAGAATTTAAAGAAACAGCAAGAAGACTCTTGGTCAGAAATTTGGACAAAAGCAGACATTAGCATTAAGGGAGACGTTAAAGCTCAACAAGCCATTCGCTACAATATTTTTCAACTGAATCAAACGTATAGCGGAAAAGATCCTAATTTAAATATAGGACCAAAAGGATTCACCGGTGAGAAATATGGAGGGAGCACCTATTGGGATACAGAAGCTTATTGTTTGTCCTTTTATTTAGCCACTAAGTCAGAACAAGTAGGACTAAATTTATTAGAATATCGCTACAAACAACTAGACAAAGCTATTGCTAATGCTACTAAACTGGGCTTTAATAAGGGAGCGGCACTTTTTCCAATGGTAACGATGAACGGAGAGGAGTGCCATAACGAATGGGAAATAACCTTTGAAGAAATTCACCGAAATACCGCGATTGCTTTTGCCATTTTTAACTATGAACGCTACACTGGAAACAACACCTATAGATATACTAAAGGTGTAGAAGTGCTTATAGGCATTGCCCGTTTTTGGCAACAGCGCGTTAGCTTTTCAGTTCCTCGCCAGCAGTTTGTAATCTTGGGAGTTACTGGACCTAATGAATATGAAAACAATGTGAACAACAATTGGTACACAAATTAAGGCGCTAAATGGTGTTTAGAATATGCTGCATCAACAATCGAAGAACTTCAAGAAAAACACTTAAAGCAAGCTGAACAAATTAGTGAAAGAACAAATCTGAACGTTTCAGAGATTGAAACTTGGAAAAAGACAGCCTCTACTCTTTATTTGCCTTATGAAGAAGAAAAAAATATTTTTCTTCAGCAAGATGGTTTTTTAGAGAAAGAACTCCAAAAAAAAGATGCCTTAAAAGAGGATGAACGCCCTATTAACCAATATTGGTCATGGGATCGAATTCTTAGATCGCCCTATATAAAACAAGCAGATGTGCTACAAGGCTTATATTTTTTTGAATCTGATTTTTCTAAGGAAGCTATCAAATCAAACTTTGAATTTTATGAGCCTTTCACAGTGCATGAATCGTCACTCTCGCCTTGTATACATGCTATTTTAGCAGCACACTTGGGCAAGATTGAACAAGCCTATTTATTTTATTTACAAACTTCTCGTTTAGACCTTGATGATTATAACCATGAAGTGCACGAAGGTTTGCATATCACAAGTATGGCAGGAACTTGGCTGAGTGTGGTTGAAGGTTTTGGAGGGATGCGCGTTAAAGAAGGTAAATTGTATTTTAATCCTCAATTACCGTCAGCATGGGAAGGTTTAAGATTTAATATTTATTTTAGAGGTAGCATAATTGGGGTTTCTATTGATAAAAATGGTGTGAATTATTCAAATCCAGATCAAATCCCTATAGTTACAGAAACCGCAAAGTCAAAATAGCAAAAAGTAAACTAAACACTGAGCCCTAGTTTGTGTAAATTTTAAGGCAAAGCTTATGAAATCCATTTCCTATTTTTCCATTTATTTTCTACTCTTATTGAGTATTGGTTGTGAAAGCCCTAAACCAAAACCACAAAAGCCAATTGAAAAAGCCATTGAAAAAGAAGTCTTAAATCCCATACCCCCTCTTTCCGATGAGGTTATAGCTCAAGGAGTACTTTATGAAGCTAACATTCGTCAATATTCAAAAGAAGGCTCCTTTAATGCACTAACCGCTGATTTACCCAAATTAAAAAAAATGGGAGTTAGGTTCTTGTGGTTGATGCCTATCAACCCAATTTCTACCAAAAGGAGCAAAGGCCCTCTAGGCAGCTACTATGCAGTTTCAAATTATACCAAGGTGAATCCAGAATTTGGCACTTTAGAAGACTTCAAGCTTTTGGTAAAAAAAGCACACCACCACGGTATTTATGTATTGCTCGATTGGGTCCCAGGGCACACGGGTTGGGATCATCATTGGATTAAAGAACACGATGATTATTATCTCAAAAATAGAAGAGGTGAGATTATAGATCCAATTGATTTTAGAACAGGAAAATCATTTGGATGGACAGATGTTGCTGATTTAAATTACAATAACTTAGAGATGCGCGAAGCCATGCGTCAAGCGATGCGCTATTGGGTAGAAGAATGTGATGTTGATGGGTTTAGAGTTGATCAAGCCTATGCCGTCCCACAAGTATTTTATGAAAAAACCTTCAAATTATTAAGGGCTATTAAACCAATATTTATTCTTGGTGAAACAGACATTTATCACCCTGGTGGTTTACCTCTAGTGGAGCAATTTGATGCAACCTATGATTGGAGTGGACATGAATTGTCAAAGGAAATTGCTCAATCCAAAAAGCCCTTGAGGCAGTTGGATAGACATTATAGAAATTTATTGCGCCGCTATGGAACTAAAAATATAGTTGTTCACTTTGTTTCGAATCATGATGAAAACTCTTGGCACGGGACAGTTAAAGAAAGTTATGGCTCAGCAGCGCATGCTTTTATGGCACTTAATTTTACGACTCCTGGAATGCCCTTGATTTATAACGGTGTTGAATATGATTTGAATAAAAGACTCTTATTTTTTGAAAAAGACAGTTTTCCTAAAGTAGAAGGGGAAACAATGAAATTACTTCAAGAACTGGGACAATTAAAAAATAACAGTCCTGCGTTAGCAGCAGGTGTCAATGCAGGTTCTTTTTCTCGTTTAAATACTTCAAGAGATGATTTGATTTTTGCCTTTCAGCGCATCAAAAAAGAAGATACTATCACTGTCATTTCCAACCTCTCCAACACTTATGCTCAATTCACTCTCCCTCTAAACGGAACATTTAAGCGGTTTGATAATAAAAAAACAAAAAAACTTTCTGCAGCTTATCAATACGACATGAAGCCATGGGAATTTTGGATTTTAACAACTCGCTAATAGACTTTCAATTAGCATATTGTTTACCTTTAAAAAAGCTAGATGAAAAAGCATGAAATATTTAACATTCAATTTATCGTTAACCTTTATTTGCATTGTTATGTTTAATGCATGCTCAACACCACAAATACCAAAAGTTTTTGGCCATCGTGGTGCCAAGGGACACGTTGCTGAAAATACTCTTCCTTCCATTGCCAAGGCAATTGATTTGGGGGTTGATGGAATAGAGATTGATGTGTTTAAATGTGCCTCTGGTGAACTAGTGGTTTTTCATGATCAAACTCTTGATAAACTTACAAATGCAAGTGGCTATATTGAACAACTTGATTTAGACTCTATTCAGAAAATAGAAGTCCTTGGAGGGCATATCATTCCAACTCTTAATGAGGTTTTAGATCTTATAGATGCAAGGGTAATTTTAAATATTGAACTCAAAGGCACTCAAACAGCTCTATTGACAAACGAACTATTGCAAGTTTATTTTGAGAACGGAAAATGGCAACCCAATCAAATACTCATTTCTAGTTTCAACTGGAAAGAACTAGAGCTTTTTTATGAGATCAATCAAGAAGTTCCATTAGCTGTGTTGACAGAAGACGATCCGCTAGATGCCCTATCCACTGCGCTTTCAATTAGAGCACAAGCGATTAACCCTGACTTTAAGACGCTAAATGCTTCAAATGTCAAAAAAATGAAAAGAGCAGGTTTTAAAATTTATACCTGGACAGTAAATGACCCCAAGGACATACAAAAAATGCTTGCCCTAGAAGTGGACGCCATCATAAGCGATTTTCCTGAACGAATCAAAGCTTTTAATTAGTCCCCATCAAGAATGATGGTTTTTTTTGGGTGCAGTGAGTTGAAAAGCCCATCCAATAGAAGCACCAGCCAAACCATAATAAATAAGACACCAAATTGCTTCAGCTATGGTTGCTGTTAAATCCATAGATTGATCACTCCCAAAGGATATTATATTAAAACCAAAGCCAATAGTAAAGCCAATCCAAGCACCAACAATGAAACCTGATATTTTGCTTGGATTTAAAGCGTTGCTACTTTTTCGATAGAGATTAGAAAATCCAAAAGAAAAAATTAAGGTTCCTAATGCGATGTAGCTAGGCAACATACTTTCCATATTGATGTTTGAATGGGACTCATAAAATTCTGCGGCAAAGAATCCATAATAGAACCAACCCAGAAGATAAAGAACAAGGAAACTAAACAAGGTTCCTACAAGTGTAGATTTTGAAAACATAATATAAAGATTTGAGTTATTATATAATTTAAAAAAAAAGAATGTTAATTCGCTCTTTTAAGAAATATTTAACCCTAATTTAATATACTAATTGACAGGTTAAGTAGAGCGGCAAAACACACCCAAGCTAGATAAGGATAAAGCATATAAGAAGAAGTTTTATCAACTAGACGAAACCAATGTATAGTACGTTCAATCAAAATAAGAAGTATTAAAATCACAACAAATGCTCCTAAGGGTTGCTGAAGTCCAAAAAAGACCAAGGACCAAAGCCCATTAAAGACTAACTGTGCACTATAATGATAAAGAGCTGTTTTACCCCATTTGTGATGCCGGCCTTTAAGCCACACTCTTGCCGCTGCCCATCCCATTAGAAAATAAAGAAGCGTCCAAACGGGACCAAAAATAATGTTTGGAGGATTAAAAAAAGGTTTATTTAACTGAGCATACCACTCTGGAATGGCTGCTTGTGTGACCTGTCCTGCAAGACCACCAACGGCAAAAGCTAGGCTGACTGATAGCAAGTGTATAAGAAAACTATTATTCTTTATGGATGCCATAACCTAGTAAATCTAATTGAAAAAAAAGGTTTTACAAAGGTGTTGAAGGACTTTACTTCCGAAACAAGTATCTTTGTAATCATGAACTTGTCTATTTTTAAGACTAATTTTCTCAATTCAATTCAAACACAAGTCACTTGGCAAGCCCCTAGTAATATTGCTTTGATAAAGTATTGGGGAAAACATGGGGAGCAATTACCTAAAAATCCTTCGTTGAGCTTTACCCTGTCAAATTGTATTTCTACAACTGCCCTAGACATAATTCCAATTTCGAAAGGAACAGACATTTCCTTCGATTTTTACTTTGAGGGTCAATCGAATCCTAAATTTCATTCAAAAATTGAAGTTTTTTTTAAACGAATTTTACCATATTGTCCTTGGATTGCTAATCACCATATTACTATCAATAGTCAAAATTCTTTTCCTCACAGTAGTGGGATAGCCTCGTCTGCTTCGGCGATGGCAGCATTAGCTTCATGTATAGTGGCGGCAGAAGAATTATCTGATGATTATGCTGACCAAAAAGCCTCATTTTTAGCCCGATTGGGATCAGGGAGTGCCGCAAGAAGCATCAATGGACCCGTCACCGTTTGGGGTGCAACTGAGAGTGTTAAAGAAAGTTCAGATTTTTTTGCCGTTCCACTTTCTGAGTCTTATTATGACCCAATTTTTAATACCTATTGCGATACTATTTTACTTATAGATCAAGGTCAAAAAAAGATCTCAAGCACACAAGGCCATCAATTGATGGAAAATCATCCGTTTGGTGTGGCTCGTTTTAAACAAGCATTTCAAAATATGGAAAAGCTTATAAAAATTCTTGAAGAAGGAGATTTAGATGCTTTCATCTCAATTATCGAAACCGAAGCATTGACTCTTCATGCGTTGATGATGACAGGTTCGCCAAATTATATACTGATGCACCCTAATACCATGGAAGTAATTCAAAGTGTGTGGAACTTTCGACAAGAAACGAAACTGCCCGTTTGTTTCACTCTAGATGCTGGGGCTAATGTACACTTGCTTTATCCTCAAAAAGATGCTGCCCAGATTGAAGATTGGATTGATCATAAGCTAAAAGCCTTCTGCCAAGAGGGTAAGATCATAAAAGATAAGGTTGGGAGGGGAGCTAAAAAAGTGTAATTTTGTAAGGCTATGAAAGGACCTCTATTTTTTGCCAAAATACTACTCTTTGGAGAATATGGTATAATTAAAGATTCCAAAGGACTCTCAATTCCCTATAATTATTACAGAGGTGCATTGAAAAGTGCTAAAGTTTTAACTGCTGAACAACAGGCTTCACATGACAAACTTTTAGCCTTTAGAGATTATTTAAAAAATTTAGACAACACTATTGTGTCATTAGATTGGAAACTGTTAGAAGATGATCTTTCTAATAATATGTATTTTGACAGTAGTATCCCTCAAGGCTATGGGGTTGGCAGTAGCGGAGCCCTTGTAGCTTCTTTTTATGATCGCTACGCTTTTGAAAAAATTACAGTTTTAGAGAATCTCACCAAAGAAAAACTCAATCAACTAAAAATTATTTTTGCGGCCATGGAATCTTTCTTTCATGGTAAATCTTCTGGTTTAGATCCACTCAATAGCTATTTGAGCTTACCCATCTTGATCAACTCCAAAGAAAATATTGAAACAACAGGCCTGCCTTCTCAAAATCTTGATGCCAAGGGAGCAGTGTTTTTAATTGACAGCGGTATAACAGGAGAAACAGCTCCTATGGTGAGCCTGTTTTTTGAGCAAATGAAGAAAGAGGCTTTTAGCAATATGATGCGCACCCAATTCATCCACTACACAGACCAATGCGTCGAAGACTTTCTAAAAGGGGATGTCAAAAAACTTTTTAATAATATAAAATCTCTGTCTGGTTTAGTTTTACAAAACTTTAAACCTATGATCCCAAATGATTTCCATGACTTATGGAAAAAAGGGTTAGAAACAAATGACTATTATTTAAAACTCTGTGGTTCTGGAGGAGGTGGTTTTATCTTAGGGTTTACAGAAGACTTTGAAAAAGCAAAAAAAGCCCTCTCAGGTCATACGCTAGAAGCCGTCTATCATTTTTAAATCGAGGCCATGTGGCTTTCTTCCAAACATCAAAAGCGACTCCTTAAATTAGTGAGCTTGTTTAGTGTCGTTAGAGGCTATAATATAATTGTATTAGTGGTGGCACAATATTTTGTAGCTCGCTACATTATCTCAATTGAGCAATCTTGGTGGGATATTTTATTGGATGTCCCGCTATTTTGTATTGTTGCTGCATCTGCCTGTGCTAGTGCTGCGGGATATATTATTAATAATTTTTATGATGCAGCTAAAGATCAAATCAACAGACCAAAGAAATATTTATTAGAACATCTGATTTCACAGCAATTACAACTTATACTTTATTTATTGCTCAATATGTTGACCTTGGTCTTTGCCAGTGTCATTTCCTTTCGGGCTGTCCTTTTTTTTCTGGGTTATATTTTTGCTATTTGGCTCTATAGTGGTGCTCTCAAAAAACTCTTTTGGCTTAGCAATTTATGGTCGACAGCACTTATGATTCTTCCCTTTGGGGCGTTAAGTATTTATTATAGAAATTTTGATTCTTTTATTCTGTATTATGCGGGGTATTTATTTTTTTTACTTCTAGCGAGAGATATCATTAAAGATTTAGAGAATTTCAAAGGTGATTGGGTTCAGCGATATCAAACCCTACCTGTAGTTTTTAACAATAGGATAACGAAAGGGATTATTTCACTTAGCTTTTTATTCTGTTTGATTCCTATATATTATCTTTTACAAAGATCATTAGGCATTATGAACTATTATTTTATGGCAAGTATCCCTTATCTTGGGCTTCTGCTCCTATTGCTTTGGCGAGCTAAAAATCAAACAGGCTACCTTTTGTTGCACAACATGATAAAGGTTTGGGTTTTAGCTGGTGTATTTAGTATTTTTTTAATTCATAAAAGCCTGATAAATTTTTGATCAACAATGAAAAGTAAACCTCCTTCTAAAAGAACAAGTCATGAATCAACTGGGCAAGATGACGACACTATTAGATTGAACCGTGTATTGGCTAATTCTGGAATATGTTCAAGACGTGAAGCCGATCGACACATTGAGATGGGTCTTGTTCAAGTCAATGGAAAAATAATCACTAAAATGGGCACAAAAGTCACCTTTTCAGATGAAATCAAATTTGATGGACAAACCATCAATAAAGCCCAAAAAACATATTTATTGCTTAATAAACCCAAAGGTTTTGTTGCTACTTCAAGAAAGGGAAAAAAAATAAATAAAACAACACAGGATTTAATACAAAACACCATTTCACACGAAACACCTCCAGTAGACGAAATGGGAAGAACTGCATCTGGATTACTATTGCTTACAAATGACAGTGCTTTACAAAAAAAATTAGAGGATAACCCTAAAATTAAAATGGTGTATCATATTAAATTGGCTAAACCTCTTTCAGCAATGGCCAAGGACAATTTGATAAAGGGCATAAAAATTCAAAAAAAAATATATGCAATAAAAAAAATAAGCTACTTAGAGGGTAAAGCTAAAACTGAAATTGGGATAGAGGTGTTTGGACTATGTTCTGGTATGCTTACTAAGCTCTTTTCAAAACTAGAACTTTCAATCATTTATTTGGATCGGGTTCGTTTAGCGGGTTTCACAAAAAAAGATTTAGCAAGGGGGCAGTGGCGATATCTATCTAAGAAAGAAATCAGTTTTTTGAAAATGTTTTAGCAAAGGTTTTTTCCATAATTCATAGGCTAAACAAGCATACACGATGGAATATTCTAGCACTAAAGCAACTGCTGATTCTTCAACTTCAGGCGATCCATAGGCAGTATAACTCAAGAATACCATTGCGCTCCATACCAATGGGAAAAGATATCCAGACAGAAGGCCAAGAGCAACCAAGCTAATCACATACCAAGGGTGAACGGTTGTGGCGGTAAATAAATAAAGGCTGCATACCCAAAGAAGGTTTTTTAAGATCTGTATGTCTGTAAGATTTCTATTTCTTAAACTTATATAGCCTATAGATGTTATAAGAAAGAATGGCATTATGAGCCCTACTATTTTTATTATATTAAATCCTACTAGTTCAAAACCAATGGCCCGTAAGAGGTAAAATAAACTTGCGTTGAATTCAAAGGTATTGAACCAAAGATTAAGCGTTTTCCAATAATTCAAAGCTGTGTTTTCGTTTGAAAAAGGCAAGAAAAAAAGGAATACAGTTGTAGTAATTATTCCATAAAAGAGAAGCCTTCTTTTACGTCTGAAGTAGAAATAAAAGAGCGGTAAAAATAAAAGAGGAAAAAGTTTAAATGCGATTGAAATACCAAACAGAAGGGCACTAAAAAATACTCTTTTTTGAAAAAGGAAACCTAAACCCAACAAGAAAATACCGCACATCACACCCTCACCATGAAGGTTGCCATAAGTTTCAATTATGAGAAGGGGATTAAGAAAATACCAGCTTGCAAGATTGGGTGAAAGTTTCAATGTTTTGATTAAATTTTTCCCTAAAAAAAAGAGCAACATCTCAAACATGAAGTAAATAAAACGCAAGAAAATGATCCCACCTAACAGGTTTTTTTGAGAAAAAAAAGCCATTCCTTGAAATAAATATTGACTCAGTGGAGGATAGTTAGAATAATTAACGTTACTTAAAAAACCCATCTTTTCATAGAGCACTGATGAAAATGGAAATTGAACTAATTCCACTACTTCTTTTGGGGTGTGTAAATAGGGATTAATTCCCATACCCATCAAATTACCATCCCACAAATAACGATAAAAATCTTGTGAGAGGTTGGGTGTTGCACAGATGAAAACCAATCTCAAAAGCAGCCCTAATAAAAGAAGTTGTTTCCAAGTTTTGATTTGTCTTTGGAAGCCCCAAAACAAAACAAATAAAATACCGAATATTGATACAAGCCAAAATGTATTTTCTCGAGTTAGCACATAAGCAAGAATGGTATAACCTATTAAACTAAACGCAGCAAAAAATAGATTTAAAAATGGCAGGTATATTCTCAAAGGTATTTTTCTTTAAAGCTTTTCATTGCCAGCCCCCCAAACCCAAAGAATGCAACAATAAAGAGAAGAAAAAAACCAATCTCTTGCCATTCTCCCCATCTAAAAAACAGATAGCATCCAAACATAAAATAGAATGAAAAACACATTTCAAAAAAAGCGAATAACAGATTGGTAGGTTGGCTATATTGTTTTCCCCTCCAGTGATCTTTTGACGATCGAATATCAAACTTTGGAGTTCTCAAGAAAGGACTTTTCTTACCCAAATGTCCTTCCAATACAGCCCAAGAATTGTGAAATGAAAACCCCATTGCAAAGACATAAAAAAAGAAAAACCGTTTGAGAAAAATCAAAAATGAATTCCAATTTTTACCAAAGTCTTGAATGTGAACCTCCCAATAACACCTCACAAATATCAACGTACTTGAGCTAAAAAAAGTAATAATTATCCAGTTGCTTTGCAGGGAGGGAATCTTTTTTTGAATGATAAAAGTGGGTAAGCTGAGAAATAAAATCAAAAAAGCAAATAGAAAAATACTACTATTGAGTAAATGGAGGCTTGCAAAAAATTTTGTTGAAAAAGAGAAGTTTTCAGCGCTCCATATATTTTTGATATGTTTTTTAAAATTTTCAGCACCCCCTTTGTTCCATCTGAATTGTTGGGAACGGATACCGCTTAACATTACTGGAAGCTCTGCAGGGCATTTTATATCTTCTAAATAAAGAATTTTCCAATTCTTTAGTTGGGCTCTGTAACTCAGATCCAAATCTTCTGTGAGAGTCTCACCATCCCAATTTCCAGCATCTTCAATGCAGCTTTTTCTCCAGATGCCTGCTGTGCCATTAAAGTTTATGAACTGATTTTGTAAACTCCTACCCATTTGTTCCAATCTAAAATGGATATCTAAAGCCAAAGATTGTGCCCAAGTGAACACAGAATAATTTCTGTTAATGTGACCCCACCTGGTTTGAATAACTCCAACTTGTGGAGTATTGAAATGGGGTATCACCTCAAGCAACCAATTTTTGGAGGGTAGGAAATCAGCATCAAAAATAGCAATAAAGTCTCCTTTTGCTTTTTTAAAACCTTCTTTAAGCGCTCCCGCTTTAAAACCTTTTCGATTTTTTCTATGGAGATAATCTAAGGAATGACCTTGCTTTTGGAATTCATTCACTATTGCTTTTGTGAATTGATGATCGCTTTCACTCGAATCATCTAATATTTGAATCTGAAGTTTATTGCTAGGATAATCTAATGTGGTGACAGATTCCAATAAACGTTTAAGAACATATCTCTCATTGTAGAGAGGTAGCTGAATTGTCACTTTTGGGAGATCTTCCTCTTTAAGAAACCTTGTCTTTTGTTTTATTTCTTTCTTATTTCTTTTATAAAAGAAAAGCATTTTTAATTGATATAAACTGTAGAGAAATACTGTTATCAATGAAAATATATATATCCCAATTATAAGATAACTAAAGACAAACAACATATTGAGTTTGATCATTGAGACTATTTTGAAAAATAAAATTTAGCGATCCATCCCAAAATCTTAACACCAGCAGAAAGAGTTCCTTTTACGGTTCCTGATACCTTAGAATGTCCTATTCTGTTTCTATACCTCACAGGCACTTCAAGATAAGGTATGTGGTGTCGTAGTACTTTCAATTGCATTTCAATAGTCCACCCATAGGTTTTGTCTTTCATCTTCAATTCTTTCAATCGGTTCCATCGAATGGCTCTGAAGGGACCTAGATCACTGAATTTTCCACCATAGAGCTTTTTTAAAAGCCAACAAGCCAATGCATTTCCATAGCGTTGTTGTGGTGACAGGGCATAGGGTTCTCGTAGTTGTGCTACTCGTGCTCCCAAAACAAAATCAACTTTTTTATTGATGATAGGCAAAACTATTGATTCCATATCTTCTGGATAGTCAGAATAATCACCATCTAGAAAAACTACAATGTTTGGAGGGTCTTTTTCTAGATAAGTTAGTCCTCGTAGACAGGCATATCCGTAGCCAATTTGTTTTTCTTCTAAAACTGTTGCTCCGCATTGACCAGCTACCTTTGCAGTGGTGTCTGTTGAATTGTTATCAACGACAATTATTTCTTCTACAAATGAAGGTATTTCAAGAATTATTTTTCCAATAGAAGCGGCTTCGTTGAGGGCGGGGATGATGACCTTAATAGTATCTTTTTTATTCTTCTTTTTCATCATCCTCTGATCAAGTCATCACTTTCTAATGGCATTCTATTGTGTAAGGGGCCATTTTCGAGTTTTAAGACTCCCCTAGGACATACTGTAGCACAAATGCCACACCCCACGCAGGAAGATCGTATGATGTTTTGAGATTTTTGTGCATATGCTCTCACATCAATTCCCATTTCACAATAGGAAGAGCAATTCCCACATGAAATGCATTGTCCTCCATTGGTAGTGATTCTAAAACGAGAAAATAATCTTTGTTGAAGTCCTAAAATGGCAGCCATTGGACAACCAAATCGGCACCATACACGACTACCAAAAATGGGATAAAAACCAACGCCTAATACACCAGAAAAGGTTGCTCCTATGCTAAAGCCGTACCATTGTTGTAAGATGTCATGCGAAACGAAAAAAAGTTCCTCAGGGGAGGAAAGCAAGGGTATGGTGAGAGCGACAATTAAAATAATTCCCACACTCCAAAGGGCATATTGAGTATTCTTATCAAATTCCTTTCGAAAGGAGATCCCAAGAATAGTGAGAAGTATTAACCCCAGCAAAATGACGCCAAAAAGAAACTGATGGCGACTGAATAAAAAAGCTTCAGGATGTTGTGTCATAAAAGACCATAAAGCAGCAATAGTGGTGATAATAGCAAAAACTAAAACGACATGAATCATCCATCGTTCCAATTTCCAAACACTAATTTTTTTGCTAGAAAGTTGACGAAAAGGATCTCCTGCTGTTTCTGCTAATGCGCCGCAACCGCAGACCCATGAGCAATACCAGCGCTTGCCATAAAAATAAGTAAGAAGGGGTGAGATAACAAAAATCAATAGTAAACCAAAACACAAGAAAAAGGTACCAATAAATCCTCCTTGCAACATATTGCTTAAATGCCATTCTTCAAAAAAATAATATTGAAGAGGCCACATATTTTTTAAATCTTTTGAAAAATTGGGCATCTCAGGATGCAAAGCACTTAAAATTTCAGGGATTAAATAAGCAAAGAATAACTGAAAGAAAATGGCAGATAGTGTTCTCAAAATATGATAGTTACTGTGTCTGTATTTCCAAATAAATTTAATGCCAAACAAAACAATAGCGAAGGTATAGAGTGAGCCGTATAAAAACCATTGTGTGGCGGGTTTTCCATTTAGGGCTATACTCAACGGATCAAAAAAAGCAACTATACCTGAGCTTCCAGATGGATTATATCCTAAAATCTCAGGAAACCAATAGAGAAAGATATAAAATAGCGTTAAGCTAATGCCCAAAAGCCACCCCCACAAACCTCTTGCTGTGAGAGGATGGAACCAAATTCCATTGTTTTTTATTCCGGGGAGAGAATTTGCATATTGTATCCAAAAATAGAGTAAGCTTCCAAACGTCATCAATCCGAAACTAGCATAGAAATAAATTTGTGCTGACCCGATCAATATTTCGAATATGGAGAGGACCATAAGAAGCAAGCCAGATAAAACAAATGCTAATGAAATGTTTTTAAAAGAATAAGTATTCATCAAATTATGCTTTTTGAAGTTTGTGCCATTGCGATTTAAAATTCATTTTGTCATAAGCCATTCTTGTCAATTCTGGATTGAAGTCTGCCTTTGGTAAATGATCAATTACGTAGGAAAGTTTTCTTTTTTCTCTAATCCATTTATCAAAGAGATGATGTCTTAACCTATGACCGAGAGCAATAATTCCCAAAAACCGTTCAGAAGAAGGCTCGAAGGCTAGCCGTAATGAACGATTTTTTTTCGGATGTTTCCAAAACAAATGTTGTTCTTCGTTTTTTTTGGGTTCCAATTGCACTTGACCATAAGTTTGGTATTCTATATCAAAAAATTTAGCAGAATTAAACCATGGCCCTGGATTATAGACTGTAGGCTTTCCGCAAAGTGTTTTGGCTACAGTTTCACCCATTGCTCTTCCACTGTACCATACTGCCTCAATGGCTTTTCGGTCTTTAGGAGGATGAATAAGCTGAGCACAATCACCAATAGCATAAATATTGTCTACATTGGTCTGTAAATATTCATTGACTAGAATGCCCTTTTGAGTGTCGATTAAATTGTTTTGGAGCCAACCGATATTTGGATCTACACCAACCGCTAATCCTAGCCATTCGCAGGTTATTTTTTTTCCTTGGGTTGTTTGTACTTGTTTGATTCTTCCATTTTCATCTGTTAATAATTTGTCAACAGTATCTTCTAAGTATAGATTAATTCCATGTTTCTGTAAATGTTCAGTAACCATTTTTCTCTCCTCTACAGGGAGTATCATTCCTCCGAAATAGTCTTCACGAATCAAAAAATGAACATTCTTTTTTCTACTATGAAGCATCTCTGCTAATTCAATCCCTATTAGTCCCCCACCAACAACCAAAGCATTTTGAGTGTCTTGAACCCAATGCTCTAAATTTTCTAAATCCAGCTTGTGATAAAAACTTTGTACCCCTTTAATTTCTGGATCTAGAGGGGAAATATGTTTTGGTTTAGAACCAGTAGCAAGAATCAATGTAGCATAGCCAATTGTTTGCCCCGAAGCCAACATTATTGTGTTTTCTTTAGATGAAATACGAGTGACGGTCTGTTGAAGAAGATCAATCTTATTCTGTGTCCAAAACTCTTTTTCATAAGGCTGTATATCTTCAAAACGCATGTGCCCCATAAAGACATACATTAAAGCTGTACGAGAAAAAAAATAAGGAGTTTCATCTGATATAATTAGAATACTCTTGTCAGAACGCTTTCGCAGGTTTCTGGCTGCGGTAGTGCCAGCTATTCCATTGCCAATAATGATGAAGGTATAGTCAGTTTTTAAAACTTGCAAATCGAATATTATCAGTTTAGAATTTATTCTTTATATTTGAATAGGCCTATAAACAAATCAATAAAAATTTATCTCTTAATGCCCTATATACAAAGTAAAAAAAATATTCAAATCAACTCCACTTAAAAATTTTTTCTTTACCGTAAAATGATTTTCCATATCCCAAATTAATAATCTACTCTGGACAGATGACACTATTTAATAAACAACAACTTGAAAGTTTGACACGTTTCTTTTTAAATCTCCCAAAGAAAGTCATTACGAGCGGTAGTCAAATCAACACCCTTTTCTATCTCAAAGGGAATTATTTCAAACAATTTTTTCACTAACTAACCCCCCCCCCCAAATCTTATGTATTATTTAATCTGGATACTTTTTCTCACAGGTGCATTTATTATTTTATTTAAAATATTAGAAGTTTTCAAAGAAGGCTTCGATTGGTTTTCAGCTGCACTTTATGCAGTCATCTTTTTAATCTCATGTGGCTTGCTTTACGTCGTGTTATTTGGAGCCTACTATCTCGTTGTAGAAGGTATTTAAATTTTAATTTATAAATGTTTTATAATAGTTTAAAAGACTCTTAGGGCTAACACCAAGCCAATGTAAAAAATGCAATATCCTAAAGTGGAAGAGTAAATAAGCGGTTCCCTTTTGAGTGAATTTTCTTGAGTCTGTAGTCACATATTGTGGTAAAATTTTAAAGACTGTTTGCTTGTAGATCTTCTTGATGAGATTGATGTCCTCACAAACTTGATAAGCGGGATCGAAACCTCCAATAGATTGGTAGAGTTTTTTGTCGATAAAAAGAGTTTGGTCTCCCCCTCTAAAGAGCAAGTGATTCCACCTAGTGCCCCAGCTGGCAATGCGTAAACCTAGTGGATTTGAAGGAGCAAAGTGCATTCTGAAGCAACCCGCCATGTAGTTTTGAGTTCTTGCTTTCTTCAATAAAAGATCAAATCCTTGTGGAAGTACTGTATCCACATGAACAAAATATAGAATTGAACCAATAGCTTTTTGAGCGCCGTGATGAAATTGATTAGTTCTCCCATTTTCAGATTGAAAAATTTTTATTTTTTTTTGTTTTTGAAGCCATTCCCAACTTCCATCTGTACTTCCTCCATCCACCACAATTATTTCAATACCACCCTCTTTTTTATCATATAACATATTGATCCAACTAGGTAATATTGGTCTTTCATTCCAAACAGCAGCAATTAAAGAAACACTATTCGTTGAGCCCCCATTCATAGTCCAAATAGTCTAGCTTTTCAGAGTGGAGATTTTTCCCTGAGTATTTTTCTAAAAAGGCTTTGCGTTCTAGTTTGGTGCCAAAATCTTTTCCAAACCACAAAAATATTCGCGATACCTTAGGGATTTCATAGTTGAAATTATTCTTTGTTTCGTCTAAAATAAAGGAAGTAGTGGCTGCCTCTAGTTGATCGGTGAGCTGGTTGCCTACAAAAGGTTTGTTTTGCAATTTAGGACAAGAAATAGAAGCACAATTGATGGCAAAATGAATACGGGGCTCACCCAATTTCCTTAATATTTCATGTTCTATAAAATGTAAAGAATATGACTTATCATTGGTTTTAAAAACAATCCGACTCCATGGTTTTTTTATATCTCGAATACTTCCTATGGGATAGTTTTTTAATATCAATTGTATTGTTAAGGCATTGTATGCATTTATCCAATAGGCTAATTTTTGTGGTAAAGGCCAGTTTTCCCGTGGAGGCATATTTGCTAGTCCCTCAAGATAAGCATCAAGTTCAGCCGATTCATTTTGCCAAGCCAAATAATTTACTTTTCCAGAATCTGAGACATATTTGCCAAGCATTTGACCCCACCGCATATGAATGTTTTTTTGAGAAAACCCTGATAGGCAAAACAGAGTGAAAAAATATAAAGTAAAAAAGCTAAAAAAAGTTTTCATGGGCTAAAGTCGATGATCAAAAATAAGTAAATCTTCTCAGTGATTGATTTTTTAGCATCTTATTGAAGATGAGCTACTATTCTTTTTAGAAGTTTTAGCCATTGTTTTTCTCCTTTTTCTACACTGGCTAGAATATCAGGAATATCAATTGGTGCTAGATCGTTGGGGTCACATATGTCTGTAATGACGGCTACTGCTAAAATTCGGAGCTGCAATTGTCGAGCAACAATTACTTCTGGAACGGTGGACATTCCCACAGCATCCGCTCCTATAATTTTTAAATATCGGTATTCTGCTGCCGTTTCAAGTTGAGGCCCCACAACTGCTGCATAGACACCTTCCCTAATAACAATTTTTTGCTTTTTTGCCTGAGCCAATAGCAACTTGCATATTTCAGTATCATAGGGCAAACGCATATCTACAAAACGAGCTCCCATTTCAGCGATTCCCTTTTCGGCTAGAGGAGAGCCTCTCTGTAAATTAATATGGTCTTTAATGACCATTAGATCTCCCTTTTTAAAGGTTAAATTTACGGCCCCAGCAGCATTACTCAAAAGCAATGTGCTGCCCCCTAAAGCCTTAAAAAGACGTACTAAAAGTGTGATTTCAAAATAACTATAGCCTTCATATTTATGCAAGCGTCCTTGGAAAACGAGTATGGGTACATTAAAGAGCATTCCATAGAGCAAATAGCCCTCGTGCGACATTACTGTTGGCTTTGGAAAATGTGGGATCTGGTCATAAGCAATTTTTTTTTCAATTTTCAGCTCCTGCACTATTTTACCGAAACCAGTACCTAAAATCATTCCTAAGGCGGTCTCAGGAATTGCTTCCTTTTGCACGTATTCAATTGCTTCTTGAAGCTTTCGTTTTAATTCCATTTTTATGATTTGAAATACATTAAATATTCTTTGTAAAGTGCGGGATTAGCTTCTAGGTCGTCCAAAGTATCGATATCATTTTTTTCTACAAGCAGACTCACTTTTTCTTCTGATAGTATGGCTTTTGATTGGTTCAACAATGTGTTGCTGCTCCAGGGCATATTGAGAAAAAGTTTAGGAAAGGGTTTTGTCATACCTAATAAATAATATCCACCGTCTGATGCAGGGCCTAAGACAAAATCATTGTTATACAACTCATCAAATGCTTTTATAATTAGTTCAGAATTTATTTCCCAAAGATCAGTTCCAATAACACAAATTTTCTTGTAACCCATATCAAATCCCCATTGAAAAGCCTTATTCATTCGCTCCCCAAGGTCACTCCCTTGTTGAGAGAAATGAAATTTTGCATTTTCCAGGGCAAATAGTGTAGCAGGAACCTCAGGATCATAAAATACAGCAATATCGTATGGTATATTGTTTAGCACTAATATTGTTTTAGCCAATAATCGTTCATAGACCCAAAGGGCCATTTTTGTTCCTACTGAAGAGGCTAGTCTTGTTTTTACTTTTCCAGTGACAGCTGTTTTTGCAAAAAGTAAGATGAGTTGGTTCACTATTGCACAAATACCACTACGTTAGACTTCCTTGACAACTACTTCCAGCACCGGCAGTACAGCCATAGCAATGTTGGTGAACGGCGATGGTTCTTTTTTGAAGGCTTTCAAGATCTATATTTTTAATATGTGGTTGGGTTGTTTTTAATTTTAAATCTAACATTTGGTTAAAATCACAGTCATAGAGACTACCGTCCCATCGAACTGAAAGAGTATTGATACACATCAAACCTGAAATAGCAGCAGGGTTAAAAGCATCTACTAAGGTAGTCATATAGCGCTCATAATTTTCTGAAGCGATTAAAAAATCTAGAAAGCGACTGATGGGCAGGTTGGTTATTGTAAATAAATTAGTGAACTCAATTTGGAAGGCTTTTCGTAGGGCATTTTTAAAATCACGTTCAAGAGCATTTTGATTTCCAGGCAGATAAGCCCCTGCAGGGTTATAAACCAAATCCAATGCAAGTCCAGTGTCTGTTTTGCCATAACCTTCAGCATTCAATGCTTGCAGCGCTATTATTGATTGGTCAAACACTCCAGAACCCCTTTGCCGGTCAGTTTTCCCCTTTTTGTAATAGGGCAATGATGAAATAACATGAACTTGATTTGCTTTGAAAAATTGAGGTAAATCAGCATATTTTTTATGCGCAGTGATAATGGTTAAATTGGAACGAACCATAAGATCTTCAACCCCACTATTTTTTGCTTCAATCACAAACCATCTAAAGTCTGGGTGCATTTCTGGAGCACCTCCTGTGATATCAACTTTTTTTAGTCCATTTTTTTTGATAAATGCTAAGCAGTTTTGCAGTGTTTCACTAGACATCATTTCCTTTCGGTCGGGACCAGCGTCTACATGACAATGGGCACAAGTTTGATTGCATTTATACCCAATATTGAGTTGTAAGGTTTCAAGTTTTTTTGGTCGTAAAGCATCTTTTTGTTGCTGTTCTATTTGTTTTGAAAAAGGAAGCAATTGACCAGAGGCAAAAATACCCTTTGACAAAAAAGCGAGCTGTTTTTGAGGATTAGCAAATAAATGTTGTTTTCGTTGTAGCGTTTTCAAAGGCATCACATACTCAATTTATCATGGAGATTCATCATTTGAACTCCATGCACTAAACTAGCTCCCCCGCGAATGGCACCTGCGACGTGTAGCGCTTCCATCATTTCTTCTTTTTCAATTCCTTTCTGCAAGCTGTCTTGAGTGTACGCATCAATGCAGTAGGGACATTGAATCGTATGTGACACTGCTAAAGCAATGAGTGATTTTTCTCGAGCAGAAAGTTCACCTTCTTCAAAAACACTATTGTAATATTCGAAAAACTTAGCACCCAAATCTGGATTCCAATCAATAATATTTTTGAATTTTTTGAGGTCTTCAGGATTGTAATATGTGGTCATAAAAATTATTTATTGTATTTTAGATGTGAAAAGAAATGTAACTTAAACAAAACCCCAAATTAACCAATTGTTTTCATAGTGGCAATTTTTCCCCAGATTATCGATCAGTTGCAATTAAAAACAATTTTTGTTATTTCAAATAGTCTTATTGAACACGAAGAAACAACTTCACATAACGTTTTTTTTGACTATTTACCACTTTTAATTTCCAATTTACTGGTTGTTGGTTTTTTCCTTTTTTTTCAGCGAAATTCAGATATAGTAAAATCAGAATACAAAAGCCACATTGCAGAACTTGAAGCGCGCTCTTTGCGGGCTCAAATGAATCCTCATTTTATCTACAACGCAATAAACAGCGTACAGAGTCTAATGATGTTAAAAGGAGAAAAAGAATCCAATCGGTACATAGGGATGTTATCAAAACTACTACGATTTACATTAGAGATGGGCGACAAGGAGGGAATAACATTAGAGGATGAAGTAGAATATCTCATTTCCTACGTAGAATTGCAACAAATACGATTAGATAAAGATATACAATATAAGTTTCACTACAGTTTAAAAAATCCTAAAGAAATTTACATCATAAATCCAATGTTATTACAACCTATTGTAGAAAATTCAATCATACATGGAATTACACCATTAAGAGGTAGTGGAAAAATTGAAATTTTTTTTACAGAGAAATCAGGATTTCTTGAAGTTATAATTGAAGACAATGGCATTGGCAGGAAAGCCTCACAAAAAAGAAACGCTAATAAAAAAACACATAAATCTTATGCTACTCAAATCCTTCGCGAAAGAATTGATATTTATAACTATCTAAAGAAACAAAAGATGTCTTTTCATATGGAAGATTTGAACCGCAAAGGAGTGGAGGCTGGAACACGAAGCGTAATCCAAATTCCATTTAGATCTCAAAGGAAAATCATATTAAACCCAAAAAAACTATTATCTTAACCAACATAACCATGACTAAAATTAAAACACTTATAGTTGAAGATGAAAAGAACAATGCAGATCTTCTTGCTCATTTTTTAAATAAATATTGCCCAACTATAGAGGTGATTGGAATAGCGTATTCTTAAGATGAAGCTATTTTAGAAATTGAAAAAGAACAACCTGATCTTTTATTTTTAGATATTATACTAGATATAGATACAGCTTTTGATCTTTTAGAAGAGATCAACTACTATCTCATTCAAATTATTTTTGTTACCGCGTTTGATGAATATGCCCTAAGAGCATTTCGATATAATGCGGTAGATTATTTGCTTAAACCCCTTCAAATAGACGATTTGGTAGCAACAGTCAATAGAGTGCAGGAGCGTAGAGAAAATCAAGAATTTTTCACTCAAGAACAAATTCAAAATCTTTCACAAACTATCATTGGAAGGAGTCCTCTTAAGTTTGTAGCTATTTCTAATATTGACAAAGTAAATTTTGTAAAAAATGAAGATATCCTATACTGTAAGTCCTCTGGACGTTATACAGAATTTTATTTGACCAACAAACAACGTCTTGTAGCCTCAAAATCATTGGGTGAATATGAAGCCGCCCTTGATCAATCAATATACTTTAGAGTTCATAAATCCTATATGGTAAACCTTTCCCATATTGTAAATATTAGTCGTAAAAATGGAAATTATTGTGAATTAAATGATGGTAGTAAATTACCCATTTCAAGACGACGAATGGATGCTCTTGTTCAATTTTTAAAACTAATGTAGCCTTCTTTAAAACTTTGTCCCTAATGAATCCCTTAAAATCCCCTACTTATGAATTTTCTTTGCCTTTGGCTCACTTCTTTTATCTTTTTTGAAAAACAAAAAAGAATTACTAATACTACTCATTTTATGATTGAGCATCAACCTTTTTATAGTCTTTCCCAATTTAATTTATCACAAAATCAAAATATACTCTTGTTGATTTGTGAAGGATCTGAGCCTGATTTTTTCCCTTCTCTTCAGCATTATCTCCCTGAAGTAAAAATGCCTTATCTCTCTATCCCTAAAAAATACCATAGAGCAAAAGAAAATTCAAACGATTCTCATGCAGAGATTATAGAAGGAATTCATCAAGCTTTTCATCTTTATTTTCATACACATAATAAAAAGAAAGTGCTTCAAAATAAAATTTGCATCCCTTCTGCAATATCCTCAAACAAGCACTACATTCCCTTTGAAGAAACCCTTTTGTTACGAAAAGGAGGTTCAGATTATGAAAGTATTTTATATCTATTGGACTTGAACGCAATACATATAGAAATTCCAATAGGCTGGATAGAAGCTCAAATTGAAGCTATCCCCCATTTTTTTAAGCTCCGAAATCATTTTTGGATTAATCTGAATCAATTATTACGAGTTGAACAGGGACCAAAAAAAGGACATTTGATGTGGCTTGCTGATGAGTATTCATTATCAATTACAGGAAGTGAAAAAAGAAGGATAGTTAATCGATTTGATACGATTGGAAAAAGGTATAATGCAATGTCGAACTGGAGAATGCCCAAAACAACAATAGCTTTATAAGAAAAATCTCACAAACAGGTTCCGTTTATGCTTTTCAGTAGTACAAAAATTGTGACCACATATTTCAATAAAAGCACAGTTAGTTATTTTAAAAAAAATAAAACTTTATTTCTTGCGTATTGATTG
>OZSS01000183.1_pt1 | contig 28511 bp, 22 predicted proteins | sample 1779911 | NCBI WGS metagenome assembly OZSS01 (sample SAMEA2603589, study PRJEB24840) | metagenome | biome: Water; feature: Photic zone; material: Seawater sample | place: Mediterranean Sea | collected 2013-11-12 | depth 10 m
CCCAACCCTCAGAGCCGAAATCTGATATTCTATCCAGTTGAACTACTGGGCCAATTTTTTCAAAATGGGACAAACGCACAAATTTTGTTTGCACTAAATGAGCACTCTGTAAAAGTAGTTTTATTTTATGGCCAATAAGCCATTTTTTCATTTTTTTGATCTGATATATAATTTCCAAAAAAATTAAAAATAATATTTTATAAATATTTTTGTTTATATTTAGTTAAAATATTATATAGTGAGTAGCATAGTAACAGTACTAATTTGTATGGCCGTACTTGTGGGAGGTGTCATATTATATTCCATAATAGCAACTGCAACAGGTGTTGAGGAAGACGAAAATCAAAACTATATTCCTGACTGGATTGAAAAAAGATTCCCTTCAATATTCAAATCTAGTAAGGATTTAGATGATAAAGAATGATATTCGTGTTTAATACCTGATACCCATTAAACCTGCTTTAACATGCTTATTTAAAATTACAATTACTTAGGCATGCTTTTGCACTCCTATATCATGTATTTTTTATTTATAAAATCCTTTTTTTAACGTTTTTTTTATGTGAGATCAAATTGTTGATAACATTATTTTAAATAGTTTTTATTAGAAAAAAAATCTCTAATTATATTACTAAATTTATGTTTAAAACAAATACAATAAGATGCAACTTATCCCCCATAAACATTTTATACAATTCGTCATAATTTTCTTTTTTGCCTCAAATTTATTATTCTCACAAACTTCAGACAATCCATGGAGCATTAGTTTAGGGACAAGTATTATTGATGTCTATCCAACAGGTTTAAATGAAACAAGCCCATTCGGGGCGCAGGGAGAATTTCTAGAATCTTTTTTCAATGTTGGAGATCACTGGAACATTGGAGGACCAACAATTTCAATCTCTAGATTTGTTGCTGCTGGTTTCTCAGTTGGGTTGAAATATTCTTTAAATAATATTACAAAAGTAGAAGGAAGCCCCTCTGCTGATTATTCCTATTACAATGCAGACGCTTTTCTCAAATGGGCTCCCCTCCAAACAAAATTCAGACCTTTTTTAACAGGTGGGTATGGGTTTTCTAGTATAGATATACAACCTAATAATAATCAATTTTTCCTTTCAAAAAATGTTGCCCAAACCCTTTTTGGAGGGCTAGGGTTGGCCTATGGGGTTAGTGATAAATTTGATATTTCCGTTCAGTCTGCTTTTCGAAGTACGGAAGAAAGTTACGGGACAGATCATTTTGAACATGTGGTTAGTTTCCATTATAATTTTGGTGGTGGAGACACTGATGGAGATGGAATTCCAGATAAGAAAGATGAGTGTCCTGAGGTTCCTGGCTTAAAAGAATTTAATGGTTGTCCTGATACAGATGAGGACGGTATAATAGATAAGGAAGATAAATGTCCAGAGGTAGCAGGGTTGGCCGAATTTGAGGGTTGCGCGGATAGCGATGGTGATGGCATTGCTGATCCAGATGATCTTTGTCCAGATATTGCTGGTAGTCCAGAAATGAATGGTTGCTTGGATTCTGATGGCGATAGTGTTATCGACCCAGAAGACGAATGTCCTAATGAAATGGGTCCAGAGGAGAACAACGGATGTCCTTGGCCTGATGCGGATAATGATGGTGTACCAGACCCAGAAGATAAATGTAAAGACCAATCAGGACCAGCTTCGAACAATGGTTGTCCAGAAATGGCAACTGAGGTTATTGATGAAATCAATAAAATAGCGCCAAATATATATTTTGTGGCAGATAGTGATGCTCTAATCGGAAAGAAAACATTTGCTACACTAAATGAAATTATAAAAATTCTGAAAGCTAATCAAGAGGGTGTTCTGAATATTGAAGGATATGCTTCTAGTGAGGGTTCTGAAGAATATAATGAAGACCTTTCTTTGAGAAGAGCAGCAAGTGTTCGGAACTACTTGATTCAACAAGGAATATCAGAAGAACGAATTATTACTTCAGGTTTTGGAGAAAATGAACCATCAGGTAACAATGAAACTGCTGAAGGAAGAACGGAAAACAGAAGGGTTCAATTTAAGGCTAAACTTTAAATAGCTTTTAATTGAGCGATAGTTGCTTGAGGGTCTTTCGCTTTAAAAACATGGTTTCCTGCAACTAAAACAGTTGCACCTGAGGTGACTAAATGCTTTGCATTTTGATCTGTCACACCGCCATCAATCTCTATTAGAGCTGAGGAGTCCTTTTTGTCAATTAGCTCTCTTAGATCTAGAATACGATCATATGTTTTTGGAATAAAAGATTGTCCGCCAAAACCCGGATTTACACTCATTATACACACTAAATCAATTATTTCAATAAGGGGTTCTAGATGTTCAATTGGCGTATGTGGATTTAGGGCGACTCCTGCTTTGACACCTAATGATTTGATTGCTTCTAGGGTTCTATGTAAATGAATACAGGCTTCATAATGCACAGTAATGACATTTGCACCTAGAGCAGAAAAGGTCTCCAAATAACGATCCGGCTCGACAATCATCAAATGAATATCAAGGGGCTTCTTTGCATATTCTTGAATGCATTTTATTACGGGCATTCCAAAAGAAATATTGGGAACAAAGACGCCATCCATAACATCTAAATGAAACCAATCAGCCTCACTTTCATTCACCATATGGCAATCTTGTTTAAGATTTCCAAAATCAGCTGCTAATAAGGAGGGTGCAATTATGGCCATAATCCAATTTTTTGCCAAAAATACGATAAAAAAAAACAACCCAAGGGTTGCTTTTCCATTAGCCTAAATAGGTTTTTAAAATTTTGCTCCTTGAAGTGTGTTTCAATCGGCGTATAGCTTTTTCTTTAATTTGTCTTACTCGTTCTCTCGTCAAATCAAAAGTTTCGCCAATTTCTTCTAAGGTCATCGCATGTTGATTGCCTAAACCAAAATAAAGACGAACTACATCGGCTTCACGAGGTGTCAGAGTTTCTAATGCCCGTTCAATTTCGGTGCGTAGTGATTCGTGTAAAAGTGTTTTGTCTGGATTAGGTGATTCACCGCTATTAAGAACATCATAAAGATTAGAATCTTCTCCTTCGACTAAAGGTGCATCCATTGAGACGTGCCTACCAGAATTTTTTAAAGATTCTTTGACATCATTAATGGTCATGTCTAATTCCTTTGCTATTTCTTCTGCAGAAGGGGCTCTTTCGTGAGCTTGCTCAAGAAATGCATAGGTTTTATTTATTTTATTGATAGACCCTATCTTATTCAAAGGCAAACGCACAATTCTAGATTGTTCAGCTAACGCTTGTAAAATAGACTGACGTATCCACCAAACAGCATAGGAGATAAATTTAAATCCCCTTGTTTCATCAAATCGTTGAGCAGCTTTAATTAAACCTAAGTTGCCCTCATTGATTAAATCGGGTAGAGTTAATCCCTGATTTTGGTATTGCTTCGCTACAGACACCACAAAACGCAAGTTGGCTTTAGTCAATTTTTCTAGAGCTATTTGATCTCCTGCTTTGATTCGTTGTGCTAATTCAACTTCTTCTTCTGCAGTGATAAGGTCTACTTTCCCTATCTCTTGTAAATATTTATCCAAAGAAGCGGTTTCGCGATTGGTTACCTGTTTGGTTATTTTAAGTTGTCTCATAAAAGAATTATACTTATTCTATCTCTTTATACGTTAATATCTCCAAAATGTTACACTTAAAGGGCTATTTATTTTTTGGAGGCCTCTCTTTACGCTCTGGACGAGGTAAGAGAGCTTTGCGCGAAACTTTTGGTTTTCTTGTTTTTGGGTCAACACCAAAATATTTTACTTCAAACTTATCTCCAACATTAATTTCGTCAGTAACCTTTTCAATTCGATCCCAAGAAATTTCAGATATATGTAATAAAATTTCATTACCTGGAACAAATTCTACCACAGCACCAAATTCCAAAATCTTAACCACACTCACTTCATAAACTTTACCGACCTCAGGGGTGAAAGTGATATTGTCTATTTTTTGAATTACGGCATCAATTTTTTCTTGTTCAACACCTAAAATTTCAATCAGCCCATAGTCTCCGTCTTCCTCAATAACGATGGTAGTTCCTGTTTCTTTTTGCATTTCTTGAATCACTTTTCCACTTGGACCAATCACTGCCCCTATAAATTTATTTGGGATAGTAATTTTAACCATCTTAGGCGCATGTGCTTTTACCTCTGTGTTTGGAGTAGCTATGGTATCAGTCAAGTGCGAAAGAATGTGAATTCGACCAGCTTTAGATTGTTCAAGTGCTTGTTCTAATATGTCATAAGAAAGCCCTTTGATTTTAATATCCATTTGGCAGGCAGTAATCCCTTTTTCTGTTCCTGTGACTTTGAAATCCATATCGCCGAGATGATCTTCATCTCCTAAAATATCTGATAGTACAGCATATTTATCACCATCAGATATCAGTCCCATGGCTATTCCAGAGACAGGATTACTAATTTGAATACCTGCATCCATCAAAGACATTGTTCCTGCACAAACAGTAGCCATTGAAGAAGATCCGTTAGATTCTAGCACTTCAGAAACAACTCTCACTGTGTATGGACAGTCATCAGGCATCACCTTTTTTAGAGCACGTTGAGCTAAATTACCATGTCCAACTTCTCGTCTTGAAGTCCCTCTAAGTGGTCTTGCTTCACCTGTAGAGAAAGGAGGAAAGTTGTAGTGTAAATAAAAGTTTTCTTCACTTTGTTCAGTCGGTAAATCTATCACATTAGCTTCTCTTGATGTTCCTAAAGTAACTGTGGCTAGTGCCTGAGTTTCACCTCTTGTGAATACAGAAGAACCATGAGTAGAGGGAAGATAGTCTACCTCACACCATATGGGTCTAATATCAGTTGTTTTTCTGCCGTCTAGTCGGATCCCTTCATTAAGGGTAAGGTCTCGAACGGCTTTTTTCTGTGAGGCCTTGATATATCGTGAGATCAATTCTCCTTTTTCTTCTAGTTCTTCTTCAGAAAATTCAGCTAAAAGAGCTTCTTTTATCTCACCAAAAGCTTCTGAACGGTCTGCTTTAGCTAATCCTTTTTTTGCTATGGCGTAAAACTTGTCATAAGTAGCAGTTGCAATTTTATCAGCTAGAACTTTATCTTGAGCTTCTTCTTCGTATTCTCTTGTTTCTTTTTTCCCAACAGCTTGTGTCAAGGCTTCTTGTGCTTTTATTTGATCTTTTATTGCATCATGACCAAATGCTATGGCAGCGACCATTTCAGCCTCAGAAATTTCATTGAATTCCCCTTCGACCATGGCCACCGAGTCAGCACTAGCACCAATCATAATGTCAATGTCAGACGCTTCTAGTTGCGTTTTGCTTGGGTTAACAATAAAATTTCCTTCAATTCTCCCGACCCTTACTTCTGAAATAGGACATTCAAAAGGAATATCAGAAAGTTGAAGGGCAGTGGAGGCAGCCAATCCAGCCAGTGCGTCTGGCATCACATTATCGTCATGAGACATAAGTTGAATCATCATTTGTGTTTCCGCATGGTAGTCTTCTGGGAAAAGGGGTCTTAAGACTCTATCGACTAATCGCATAGTCAATATTTCTTCGTTGCTTGGTCTTGCTTCGCGTTTAAAAAAACCACCAGGAAATCTTCCTGCAGCGGCAAATTTTTCACGATAGTCCACAGTAAGTGGAAGGAAATCTACAGGACTAGCATGTCTTGCTGAAACAGCTGTTGCAAGTAGCATACAATTGCCCATTTTTACAACTACAGAGCCATCAGCTTGTTTAGCTAGCTTTCCAGTTTCTAGACTAATTGTTCTTCCATCACTGAGGTGGATTTCTTGTTGAAATGTTTTTGGTGTCATTATTTTCATTTTGGTTAAACCTAAAATTGCTGTTGTGTGTTGTTAGGCAACCAATGAAAAACTTGATTCAGCAAGTATGAATTCCCGAAGGAGTTTTTTATTTTCTTATTTTCAATTCCTTGATAATGGAGCGGTATCGTTCAATATCTTTGGATTTAAGATAGTCTAGTTGCTGTCTTCTTTTACCCACCAATCGTACTAATGAGCGTTCAGTGTTGAAGTCTTTCTTGTTCTTTTTTAAATGCTCTGAAAGGTGATTGATACGGTAGGTAAATAAAGCAATTTGACCTTCTGTAGATCCTGTGTTTTTGGCAGAGGAACCGTGTTTTTTGAAAATCCTTTCTTTAGTTTCTTTTGTTAAATACATGCCAATATTAGTTCAATAATTATTATGTATGCTTAAATAAGGTGGCAAATATAAGATTTATATTGATTTATAACTTATTGCCTCCCTATTTTATTCTCTTATCTGTTGATTTTGAATCAAATCTATATAAAGATTAATTTTATTTTTGAGGTCTTTTCGATGCGAAATAAAATCTAAAAAGCCTTTTTCAAGTTGAAATTCACTAGTTTGAAAACCCTCAGGAAGTTCTTTTCCAGTGGTATCTTTCACCACTCTGGGCCCAGCAAAAGCAATAAGTGCACCTGGCTCTGCAATATTGATATCTCCTAGCATTGCAAAAGAAGCAGTGGTTCCGCCCGTTGTTGGGTCTGTACAAAGTGAAATATAGGGTAATTTGGCTTCAGCAAGTTGAGATAGTTTGGCAGCTGTTTTTGCCATTTGCATCAAAGATGTGGCTGACTCCATCATTCTAGCCCCGCCTGATTTTGAAATGATTAGTAGGGGACAATTATTCTTTAAAGCCATATTAACTGATCGAGCTATTTTTTCTCCTACTACAGAACCCATTGATCCACCAATAAAAGAAAAGTCCATACAAGCAATCACTAATTTTTTTCCTTTTGAATCACCAATGGCACATCTTATGGCATCGTTTAGCCCGCTTTTTTTGTGAGCTTCTTTTAATCGATTAAGGTACTTTTTTGAATCTTCAAACTTCAAAAAATCTTTAGATCTAAGCGACACATCAAATTCCTCGAATTTATTGTTATCAAATAGAATTTCAAAATATTCCTTACTACCAATATGAACGTGGTAACCGTCTTCAGGGCTTACATATTGGTTTTGGGTTAATTCTTGAGTCTCAACAACTTTTCCAGTCGGAGTTTTATACCAGAGACCCTTTGGAATGTCTTTTTTTTCTTCAGTTTTGGTTTGAATCCCTTTTTCTCGTCGTTTAAACCAACTCATGTTTGAAGCTTTTATTCAAATATAAAAAAACACTCGTTATAAAGTGTTAATGTTGTTGAGGTCTTTAAAGGCTTTTTCAAGACGAGATTTGAAAGTATTCTCACCCATTCTAAGCCATTTTCTAGGATCGTAATATTTTTTATTTGGATTTTCTTTGCCCTCTGGATTACCGATCTGAGTGGTTAAATAGTCAATTTTTTCGGTCATATAATCTCTAATTCCCTCTGTAAAAGCGAACTGAAGGTCTGTGTCTATATTCATTTTAATAACACCATAACCAATAGCCTCTTCTATTTCTTCTTGAGAAGAACCAGAGCCTCCATGAAACACAAAATCAACAGTATTTTCTGGGAGATTATATTTTTCGCTTATGTGTTGCTGAGAGTTTCTTAATATTTTGGGGGTCAATTTTACATTACCAGGTTTATATACACCGTGCACATTTCCAAAGGCTGCAGCTACAGTAAATTGGTCGCTCACTTTGAGAAGCTCTTCATAGGCATAAGCAACTTCTTCTGGCTGGGTGTATAATTTAGAAACATCTACATCTGTGTTGTCAACCCCATCTTCTTCACCTCCAGTGATCCCCAATTCAATTTCCAAAGTCATCTCCATTTTTTTCATACGTGCCAAATATTCTTTACAAATGGCAATATTTTCTTCAATTGGTTCTTCTGAAAGATCAATCATGTGTGAGCTGAACAGAGATTTCCCATATTGTTCGTAATACCTTTCACTGGCGGTCAATAAACCATCAATCCATGGCAATAAGTTTTTTGCACAATGATCGGTGTGCAATATCACATGGGCTCCATAGAGAGGTGCTAATTCATGAATATGCTTTGCCCCTGCAATAGCTCCTGCAATAGCAGCTTGTTGGTTATCATTAGACAAACCCTTTCCAGCATTGAACTGTGAACCGCCATTTGAAAATTGAATAATTACTGGACTGTTTAGTGAAGCGGCAGTCTCTAAGACAGCATTGATAGTGTTGTTTCCAGTTACATTTACTGCAGGGAGTGCAAAATTTTTTTCTTTTGCTAGAGAAAAAATTTCTTGGACTTGTCTGCCAGTGATAACACCAGCAGGAATTTTATTTTTCATTCAAATTGGTTTGGAGCAAAAATATTAAACTTTTTTGGTTTAAAATGGATAATTGATACCGATGTTGAAAACTGCTTTTCTGAGACTTAAATCTGACCCCCATCTCTTTTCTAAAGGTAATGAAGGATTGTGGGTCTTAAAGCCTGTGTCAAATCGAATCACAAAAAAATCTAAATCATAACGTAGCCCAAAGCCCGTGCCAATGGCAATTTCAGCTAAATCTTGTAACCCATCAAATCGCATAGCAGGGTCATCTACACTATCCCATATATTCCAAATGTTACCTATATCGCTAAAGAGTGCACCATTTAAGGAGCCGATTAGTGGAAACCGATATTCTAAATTCAGAGCAAGCTTAAAATTAGCTTCATTAAATTCATTAATATTATTGCTGCTTCCTGGTCCCAACTTGTAGGCTTTCCAAGCTCGATTATCATTAGTTCCTCCTGAAAAAAAGGAACGTATGAAGGGAATGCTATTAGCATTGCCGTAGGGAATTGCAATACCTCCAAAAAAATGAAAGGCTAAAACCCGCTTTCGTCCGACTCGCCAATGCCTGATATAATCTAATTCAGTTTTTACATATTGAGAAGAAGATACTCCATTGAAGGAACTATTACCCGAAGCATTAATTGTACTGTCCTCTTTTAAAAATTGATTGAGAAGACCACCAACCCATTCTGTTTTCCATCGAAGTTGATAAAAGGTCTCATCGAAAATACTTTCTTGATTATTGCTACTAAATGTAAATGAGGAACCCAAAATAAGATTGTTTGCAGTTAATCGATTCCAACGTTCTTGGATTCCATTTACTGTTTGATAGGCTGGGTCATCGGCTCCTATTATTGTTTCGTTATTTAGTACTGCACTCATAAATATTTGAGTGCCGTCAGGTATTTTTAGATCTTGATTTTCATCATACCAATTTTCATTTGATTCTATTTCAGAAGCAATAGCATTCAATCGATCATATGAGTTTCTATAAACGTTGAAATAATTGGATACGTTTTGGTTGTTGACAAATTCTAAATCGACTAACTTAAATAACAGTTCATTTTTAGGATTAGGTTTCCAATCAAATTGATATGCTCCAGTAAAAAATTGTTTGTCTAATCCAATGTTTTTTTGATAGCTGGTACCCACAATAAGGTTTGTTTGAGGATACATTTTTTTTGGTATAATTTCCTTTTTCACAAAAGGCAAAAGTATTCTAGGAACACTTAGTTTGGCATCAGAACTCAATTCAAAAATATTAAAAAACTGGTCTTGATCTTGGGCGATGTCTCTAGACCCACCTATGTTTGAATTTAAACCTAACTCTAAAAGTGCACCACCCTTGAAAACATTTCTAATCCCTAATCCACCTCCCAAGCCTATTCCAAAATCTTGAAGGTTAGAATGTGAAAGGTCTAAATCAAAATCTAACGAGTAGCGCTCTTTTGGAGTAAGATAGACCAATGCCTTTAATGCTGTAGTGTCTTGCTTTAGAGGGCGAAAGGTTATACTAGGGTATTTAAAATTTTTTAAATTGGTAAAATAACGATAAGTAGCTGCTCGATCGGCATCACTATAAGGTTTATTTTTTTGAATTAATATACCAGAGGTTAACGCCTTAGGTTTATAATTCAGTTTTCCTTTTGAAAATATAGTAAAGCCGTCATATTCCAAAGAATCCGAAAAAACTTGAAAGCTTGTTCCCTCAGAAGTGTCGTTAACATAAATATCAATTTTATCAACTGTATTGATTTTGTAGGGGATTGTGAGTAGAGTGTCATTAGACCGAATGGAGGGGTTTTTAATGCTTACTGTTACTGGAATGGTTAAGTCTTTTCCAGTACTGTCTATAGCTGCAATAAATTTTAGACTGTTTTGCTGAAAATTGTAAACACCATTATTTCTAAATAGAGCTAAAAGACGATCTCGTTCTCGATCAAAATTTTTCACTTCAAAAGGAGCCCCTTTTTCAATCCATTGCTCTTCTGTGTTTTTCTCGTAAATTGAGCGTATAGCAGAACTTTCACTTTCCAATTGAATTGAGTCAATGATATACCTTTGGTTTTTATTAATCTTATAAGCAAGGACTATTTTATTGTCATTTAGTGGAATTTCTTTGGTCTCAACTTTCACATCAAAATAGCCAAGATTTTTAAAATATTGAACGATTCTTTTTTCAGATTTTTTTATGGCTACAGAATCCAACAGTGCAGGTGGTTCCCCCGTTTTTTTCAACCATTCATGAAACTTTACAAAGTTTTTTTGTATTCCTTGGACCTGCTTTTCAGAGAGTATTCGATTTAGTTTTTCAACTCTTTTGGGTTTTTTATCGAGCCAATCTTGAAATAATTCTTCTGGCTCAGGATGGGCTCTTTTGTAGAGCATTAGTCGGAAGGGTATTCCTATAAAGCGCTGGTTGGGTTTTGTAGTTATAACTAAGCTTACAGGATCATTTTTCACTGATATAGAATCTTGAAATATTCTATTTTCAACAATCAAACGATCTTTTTCATCAATAGGTCGGTGAACCACACAGCCCTGAAGAATCAGAGAAAGAGTCAAAAGAATGGTTAATTTAGCAGAGTAGAGATTCAATATACGGGTGATTAACTTTCAAAAATAATTCTTTTTTATGCTCTCTAACAAGCTACGTAAACAAATACAACAACTTAAGCTTAAAAAATTCAGAAAGCAGTATAACCTGTTTGTGGCTGAGGGTGAAAAAGTTGTATTAGATTTACTTTCGGCAGAATTTATTCCAGAGGTCCTGCTGGCAACCAAAGAGTTTGCATCAATAGAACCCTTCAGGATAACAACTCAGGAGATGAGGTCAATCACTCATTTTTCATCTCCCAGTCCAATCATGGGTGTTTTCCAAATCCCAAACCACACAATAGATTCAGTTCCAACTTTTCAGTTGGTTTTGGATCAAATAAAAGACCCAGGAAATTTAGGAACGATCATTAGAACATCTGACTGGTACGGCCTTTCACAAATTGTATGCAGCTTAGATTGTGTAGATTGTTTTAACCCCAAGGTTGTACAAGCAACTATGGGGTCAATTGCACGAGTAAAACTTCACTATGTGGCACTTGAATCTTACTTAAAAAAAATTGATAAACCTATATATTTTGCGGATATGAATGGGGGGTCTATCAATGAATCAAAATGCACTCCAGAAGGAGTTCTGGTTTTGGGCAACGAATCTCATGGTATTTCAGAATCACTCTATCATATAAAACATGAATCCTTAACCATTCCCAAACAAAACTTAAAGAATAATGGAGCAGAAAGTCTCAACGTTGCTGTTGCAGCAGCGATTCTATTACATGAATTTTTTAGACCTCCTTTTATTCAAAAGTAAGATTAATCGCAAACCCTCGACTAAACATATTAAGAATTTTACCCGTCCAAGGGCTGTTGGGATCATTGTCTGGCATAAGCTCATTTTGAAAAGAGAAAATCCCCCTTATTGAGGGGGAAAACTTAAAATAAACCAAATAAAAATCAAAACCCAACCCCAATTCGTAGTTAAGGTTTTGCGATACAGTTCTAAAGACATTACTCAAATTATCATCTGTATTTTTTTCGTTGCTGGACAGGTTAAAATCAGTTGATATCCCAGTAAGGAGAAATGGGCGAAAATTATTAATCCTTCGAACATTGATTTTTAGAATTAAAGGCAGGTGAATGTAAGTTGATTTTACTTCTCTTCTAAGGTCTCCATCCTTTTCAAATTCAGAAAACTCAGGATATATTAAATCCCTTTTAGAATAATAGAGCCCTGGCTCTAATCGTAAATTAAAAAATTCATTTATCCGTAAATCTCCAATTAGGCCCACATTAAAACCTGATTTTGACTCAACTGCGATGTCCTTATAGTTCAAGGTAGTGTAGTATTCTGGGACATATTCGAACTTAAAATCATATTGATTGGTCCCTAAGAAATAGCCATAATGCATTACTTTTTTATCAAAATTGGGAAGATTGATAACCCGCTCCCTTAAAGTAGGATATTGCCCGAATCCATGGAATACCATTCCAAAGAACCCAATAAAGAAGAAAAAGTATCTAAGCTTTGAAAGCACAATATATTGAAGCAACCCCTAAGGTTTGTGGCTTGTCTTCTATATCTATAAACCCATTTTTTTCTAAAATATTGTTGAAATTTTTTCCACAAGGAAAAGCGGCTGCAGAATCTGACAAATAACGATAAGCTGAAGCCTCTTTAGCAAAGAGTTTTCCGAAGAATGGCAATATATTTTGAGTATACCACTGATAGCCAAATTTTAGCAGTTTATTCTGGGGAACTGCGGTTTCAAGAATCACTAAAATTCCATCAGGCTTTAGGACCCTACAAATTTCTTTAAGCCCTTGGTTTAAATTTTCAAAATTGCGCACGCCAAAAGCAACGGTCACAGCATCAAACGTTTTAGCATCAAAGGGAAGTTTTTCGGAATCACCCAGCAATAAAGTAATTTTATCAGTAAGGTTTTTTTGCTTAATTTTTTCTTCGCCCATAGCAAGCATATTGGGTGAAATGTCTAAGCCTATAATTTCTTTTGCTGATGTTTTGTTGAGAGCTATGGCCAAATCTGCAGTGCCTGTAGCAATGTCAAGAATATTAACAGGTTTTTGATTTGCCACTAGCTTAACCACCCGTTTTCGCCACACTAAATCAATTCCTAAGGTGATAATCCTATTGAGACCATCATAGTGCTTTGATATTTGATCAAACATCTGGGTCACCTGTTCTTTTTTTGAACTTTTTTGATTTTCAAAAGGTTTTAGGTTTTTATGCATAGTGACGCCAAAGATAGGTATTTACAGAACCTAAAATGGCAATTCATATCCAGTGGTGGTTAAATTTGTATATTTGTCAAGTTATTTTCACTCTCTATGAAAATTGTTATCGCCGGTGGTGGAGAAGTAGGCTTCCATTTGGCCAAACTGCTCTCTTTTGAGTCCCTTGACATCACACTCATTGATATAGATAAAGAGCGTTTAAACTACGCAGAATCTCATTTAGATATAAAAACTCTCAGAGGCAACGCTTTATCCATTGCCATGTTGAAAGACGCCCTCGTTGAAAACGCTTCACTTTTTATTGCGGTGACGTCTTTGGAGGCGACCAACATTACACTAGCAAGTCTAGCCAAACAAATGGGAGCTCAACGCACTATTGCTAGAATCTCTAATCTGGAATTCCGCCAACCTGATCAAGGAGTTGACTTTAAAGCGATGGGCATTGACGATTTAATTTCTCCAGAAGAGTTGGCGGCATTAGAAATTCAACAACTTCTTGATCAATCTGCTTTTACCAATAGTTATGAATTTGAATCAGGGGCATTGACTTTAATAGGGACCACCCTTGAAGCTACAGTTCCTTTTGTGGGCAAATCTGTCAAAGAAGCAGCCGCTCTATTTTCAGATGTTCATTTTATGCCGATTGCCGTACAAAGAAAAGGAACTCAATTTACTCTCATTCCTAGAGGTGACACTTGTTTTGAAGCAGGGGACACTACTTTTTTTATCACACGTAAAGAAGGAGTAGAAGAATTATACAAGCTCACTGGAAAAAGTAAAACACCAATTCATAAAGTGATGATTTTGGGGGGTGGAAAAATTGGATTTAATGCTGCAAAAGAGCTTTCAGAAAAAAAAGTAAAAGTGACCATTATTGAAAAACAAAAAAATAAAGCTTTTGAAATAGCGGAAAACCTTCCTAATGTTATGGTTATTCATGGAGATGGTTGCAATGTTGAACTTTTGGAAGAGGAGGATTTAACTCAAATGGATGCCTTTATCTCTGTTACAGGCAATTCAGAGACAAACATAATGGCTTGCTTAATGGCAAAGACAAAAAATGTTAAAAAAACTATCGCTTTGGTAGAAAATATGGACTATTTTGAATTGTCTCAGTCCATTGGAATTGATACTCTTATCAACAAGAAATTACTTACCGCAAACACTATATTCAGGTATATTCGTCGTGGAGATGTAGTTGACATGACCACATTGAATAATCTCAACGCTGAAATCTTAGAATTTGAAGTGCATGAAAAGTCCAAAGTAGCTAATTATTTGATTCGAGATTTGGATTTTCCACGAACAGCTATTATTGGCGGAGTCATTAAAGAGGGAAGGGGCATTATAGCTCTTGGTGACTATAAAATAATGCCAGGCGACCGTATAGTAGTTTGCTGTCTGCCCAAAGCCATCAAACGCGTAGAAAGTTTGTTTTTGTGATTTATGAGGCAAAACATTAATTTTCGAATAGTTGTTTTTTTGATGGGCTTCCTCCTCTTTTTCAATGGGTGCTTTATGTTAATTGCAGCGGGTGTAAGCTATTTATTTAAAGAGGGAATTGTTCTTGAGATAACTTTTTCAGCTTTTTCAATTTTGGGCATTGGTGCCTTAGCTATTTTATTGACGAGAAAGCATGATGCTAAAATTCAAAAACGTGAGGGGTATCTAATCGTTGCTTTAGGATGGTTTTTGATGACTCTATCAGGTTTATTACCCTATTGGATTTCTGGTTTTATCCCAAATTTTTCTGCTAGTTTTTTTGAAACTATGTCAGGTTATACAACCACAGGAGCAACAATTTTGGCAGACATTGAAGCCCTTCCTAAAAGTTTATTGTTTTGGCGTAGCGTTACTCATTGGATAGGGGGGATGGGAATTATTGTTTTAGCGATTGCAATTTTACCCTTTTTAGGTATAGGTGGATTTCAATTATTTACAGCAGAAGTTCCAGGTCTTAGTAGTGACAAACTCCACCCCAGAATTGCTGACACAGCAAAACGCTTATGGCAGATTTATCTGGGTCTTACCTTGGTTGAAACACTATTGCTAACGGCAGCTGGAATGTCTTTTTTTGATGCTATCAATCACGCCATGAGCACCATATCCACTGGAGGTTTTTCTACCAAAAATTCAAGTATTGCTTTTTGGAATAATAATCCTTTGATTCAATACATTATTGTGTTCTTTATGTTTTTAGCAGGAACTAATTTTGTTTTGAGCTATTTTGCTATAAAAGGAAAAATATTTAAAGCACTTCAAGATGATGAGTTCAAATGGTATTCATTCTTTATTGTTTCCTTCAGCATACTAGTTGCTGTCTTGCTCTACTTTAAGGCTGATTTCTCTCAAAGTGAAATTGCCCATCCTCAAGTTTTGGGAAAAGTGGAGAGTTTTTTTAGGCATGGTCTTTTTCAGGTAGTAGCTATAATAACAACCACCGGTTTTGTTACTGCAGATTATACACAGTGGATGCCTTTATTGACAATAACCTTTTTTGGACTCATGTTTTTAGGTGGATCTTCAGGCTCCACCTCTGGGGGCGTTAAGGTGGTGAGACATCTACTAATGATTAAAAGTGGCTTTTTAGAGTTCAAGAGAGCCCTACATCCCAACGCAATATTAAAAGCGAGATACAACAATAAAATTGTTGAGGATTCCATTTCCTACACCATTCTCGGTTTTTTTATTCTTTACTTGCTAAGTTTTATTATTGGGGCTCTTGGTTTTGGGTTTATGGGAGTAGATTTTGAATCTGCAGTGGGCGTTGCAGCCGCAACGTTAGGAAATGTCGGTCCAGCATTAGGGAATTTCGGTCCAACAGATAATTATCAAGCACTTTCACAAGGCGGGCTTTGGTGGGCAAGCTTCTTAATGTTGCTAGGAAGGTTAGAATTGTTTACTGTCTTGATCTTGTTTACCCCCTTCTTTTGGAAAAATAATTAGTAATCATATTTTTTCCCCCACCGCTCTTTAAGAAACGTTTTTAGTGTTTTTTCTTTTGAGTTGTCACCAGGCTGATAAAATTTTTGGCCTTTAATTTCATCTGGCAAAAACTCTTGCTCAATAAAATTTTTAGCATAGTCATGTGCATATTGATATCCCTCTCCATAGCCCATAGATTGCATCAATTCTGTAGGAGCATTTCTCAGGTGAAGAGGAACTGCTAAATTACCAGTTTCTTTAACTTTTTTCTGAGCTTCATTGATGGCTTGATAGGAGGTGTTACTTTTTGGAGAACTAGCCAAATAAATAGCACACTGACTAAGCAAAATACGACCTTCTGGAAAACCTACAGCTCGAACAGCCTGAAAAACATTGTTGGCCATAACTAGAGCGGTAGGATTGGCATTTCCTATATCTTCAGCTGCCAAAATGAGCATCCTTCTTGCAATAAATTCAACAGTTTCTCCACCTGCAATTAATCGAGCTAGCCAATATACTGCAGCATTTGGGTCGCTGCCTCTCACTGATTTAATAAAAGCAGAAATAAGGTCATAATGAAACTCGCCCTTTTTATCAAATAGAAGTGGATTGCTTTGAACCGTTTGATAAACCAAGTCGTCTGTTATTTGAAATTGTTGTTCATCTACAGATTGGCTCACTAATTCAAGTATAGAAAGCATTTTTCGGGCATCGCCGCCGGCCAATTCAACTAGTGCTGCGGTTTGTTTTAAAACGAGGTTTCTTGAAGTCAAAAAGGGGTCTTCGGCTAACGCTTTTTTAAGAATTTTCAAAAGAGCCTCTTTCTCGAGAGGGTACAAGCAATATACCTGACATCTCGAAAGCAAAGCATTGATGACTTCAAAGCTGGGATTTTCAGTGGTAGCACCAATCAATGTGATCACTCCCTTTTCAACTGCTCCTAAAAGCGCATCTTGTTGCGATTTGCTAAATCGATGAATTTCATCAATAAAAAGGAGGGGAGTTTTATTATCAAATAAACCTCCTTTTTGATTGGCCTTTTGAATGATTTCACGAACTTCTTTCACTCCTGCATTGATTGCAGATAGTTGATAAAAGGGGCGCTCTTTTTCTTGAGCTAACAGTTGTGCTAGGGTAGTTTTGCCAGTGCCTGGTGGGCCCCATAAAATGAGAGAGGGAAGTATACCTTGCTTAATCATTTTTGAAAAAGCACCATCTTTTCCCACTAAATGCTCCTGCCCAACATATTCGGCAAGCATTTTGGGTCGCATACGTTCTGCAAGAGGTATATTCATTTTCCCTAAATGTTAACTCATTTTATACGTTGCCTCACTATTTCATAAAGTACTACAGCTGAAGCTACAGATACATTAAGAGAATCAGAGTGTTGTTTCATGGGAATTTTAACTTGATTATTTAACATCTTTAAAATCCCTTTAGATATGCCTTTGTCTTCTGCTCCTAAAATTACTGCTATTGGGCCATTGTATTTTTTAGTATATATTGAATCTGAGGCTTTTTCTGTGATGGCTACGATGGTAAAGTCTAATTCCTGTAGTTGATAGATGGCATCTTTAAGATGATTGACTTTTACGATCGGTACATGAAAAATACCTCCTGCTGATGTTTTTACAACATCACCATTCAATTGAGCACTTCCGCTTGAAGGCACTATAACGCCTTCAACACCAACCGCTGACGCTGTTCTTAAAATAGCCCCAAAATTCCTTACATCGGTAACTCCATCTAATAAAATTAACAGCGGATTTTCTTTCGTTTCTATACTTTCAATAAGAACCTCTAGCCTCAGGGTTTCAACGGCAGACATTTGAGCCACTACACCTTGATGATTTTTTATATTAAACCTTTCGAAACGTTCTTTTGGAACATAACTAATAGCAATATGATGCTCTCTAAGTTGCTGTTCTAGTAGTTTAAATTTTGTGTTTTTACTGTCTTTCAAGAGAAATACTTTCTCAATGTTATTTTTTGATGCTAAAGCTTCAAAGACAGCACGAAGGCCAAAAATAATTGTAGTATTAGTTTCTTTCAAATTTAAAGTTTAGGGTTGATTTTGGTCTATATACCTTACTAATGCCACAAGCATTTTAGCATTGTTGAGTTTTACTTTATGGTTTTCAATATAGTCTTTATAAGCATTAGTTTCTAAAAACTTCAACTTCATCATTTTTTTATGTGATTTTTCAACTCTAACGCCTTCATTACCTCTCATTAATATAAAAAGACTGCGGTCAATCCAAGTGGGTAGAAGGCCTTCGCTAGTTCCAGTGGCCGGAGCAGGAATGGCCTCTTTCCGAGTTTGGGCTAATTCTTTTTTTAGATAGTGTAATAACCGATAATTTTTTCCAGCATAAAGAAGTTTAAAAACACCATCTAATGTGGGATGATTTTTTAACACTAGCTTTTCCCGAACAAAAGGGATACGTTGGTGAATTATTTTAAATTGATTTTCTGGTAAAATTTTAAAACGTTCTCCAGCAGTATTTTTAAATTCAAATATTTGATAGCCCATGTGGTAGCGCATTAAACCTTGAAACTTTCTATTTGACCGAAACACTAATTCTGTTTGTTCAAATTTGTCTTTAAGATATGGGGAACCTTTATACTTTTTATTTTCCTCAACCAACTTGACCAAGTTGATATTACCTCCCCTAAACAAATCCTTTTCACTCAAAGAAACTAACTGTGCCTTTATGCATATTGAGTTAAAAAAAAGGAGTGATAAGAAAAGAAATTGTTTCATACGGAACATACTGCTAAAAAAAAGCACCTATAAAAATAGGTGCTTTTTATCAATTAACAAGCAATTGGTTACTTGGTGTCCCACCACAGTCGGGTGTCTTGCGTGTCAGCTCCCTGAGAGGCAACAGCTGCATTATAGTTTTCTTCATTTAAAGATTTTGTAAGCGCAGCATAGCCATTTCTAACAGGAATACCATTTCCAGAAAGTGCATCTTCTGCTGGCTCTAATTTTGGAAAATCTAAACGTCTCCATTCTGACCAAGCTTCAGCACCTTGTAAGTATAATGAAGCCCATTTTTGAATAGCTATCTGCTCCAGCCCGTTTGCGGCGTCATAAGCCACTGTAGATTGTGATTTATAGCTGAGTGCATCGGCTGTTGAAATGCCCCATTGTTCCATGGAAGCATCAATACCCAAATTATACCATGTTTCAGCATCACCCACTGTGGTCATTCCTCTAAGAGCGGCTTCTGCCATTGAAAAACATACTTGTGCATAGCTAAAAATCATACCTCCGGCTTGTGTACCGTCATATATAATATCGTCTGTAATGAATGAAATATCAGACTGCAGCACGTTTGGGTTTTGAACACCATAAGGACAACCTATATAAGTGCCCGTTGCATCAGCAAGTGGAAGCTCTGCATAGGATGCAATTCTCGGGTCATTGTGGTCTACTAACCAATTCACGAAAACATCACTTACGGCATAGTCTTCTCGGGTTTGAAAGCGGTCTTGCCATGGATTGTCATTGGTGTCCTCAGTCAAATACGGGTAGTGAATATTTTCAGCGACACTGCCAATGACACCTGCATTATAGGCTTCGGTCAATTTTTGTTGACCAAGTGATTGGTTAACATTAGAAATTCGCATTGCCATCACTAATTTTAGTGTATTGGCAAACTTTTTCCAATGTGACATGTCACCGTTGAATAAAAGATCTCCATTTAATGCGCCACTAGTATTTATAGATCCTAAGGATTCATCAATTTCACTGAAAAGGGAAGTATAAATAGCCTCTTGTGTATCGAATTTAGGTTTAATATTATCAGAACCTTGAAGGGCTTCTGAATAAGGAATCATTCCCCATCGATCTGTAAGATACAGATAAAAATAGACCTTAAGAATACGCGCAACAGCAATTTGATTTTCTGTTGCTCCTCCATTTTTATAGGTTTCTGGATCAGAGGTGTTTAAATCAATGATCTCTTGTAAATCCTTTAGAGGTCCAGAATACCAAGCATCATAAGACCACTCAAACTGCTCATATCTAGAATCTTCAGTGTAGGTAATTTCAGAAATATATTGCACCATAAGGTTGCTATTCACCTCACTCACAATAGTTGGAATGAAGGATTCTGCATTAGTCAAAAGGGCTGCTGTTGAGGCTGTTGAAGGGGAGTTCGGGTTAACATTTGTGTCTCCAAAATCAACAGTTTCACAAGCCTGAAAAGCAAATACTGTTAGCAGTATTAAACTCCATTTTTTAATATAATTTTTCATGCTTTTCTTTATTAAAAGTTAAGTTTTACATTAAGTCCAACAGATCTTGAAGGAGGCAACTGACCACCTTCAACTTGTCTGAATTCTCCAGCAATAACACCATTACCTTCAATTTCACTTGGGTCGAGCCCACCGTGTTTGATGTTAGAGTAGAGTAATAACAAGTTATTACCTAGTATAGAAACATCAGCACTTCTTACAAAAGTGCCATCTAATACTGAACTTGGAACTGAATATCCTAAACGCAACTGACGTAATTTTAAATATGAGGCATCATAAAGCCATTCGTCATGGGCACCAAAATAGCGTTTACCGTAGGAGGGTGCATCCATATAAAGGTCTACAGGAGCACCACTGTCAGTGACACCTACTACATGAAAACCGCCCCCTTGGTCAGGATCATTTCGAACAGGATTTCCTTTGTCATTATTTCCTACAGTATTTACATGTTGGCCTGAATAGTAGGTGAACATATTTGTTGTTGAGTAGAACAATCCACCACTTTGAAAGTCAAGGCCCAAGTTTAAATAAAAATTCTTGTATTGAACGGATGAGAGAATTCCACCTGTAAAGTCTGGAAGAATACTTCCTAAGACTTCGTTACTGTCGTATTCAAATCGACCGCCATCAGTCAAAATGGGAGTGCCGTTGGCATCATATCTTCGTTTTCTTCCAACAAAAGTTCCCCATTCTTCACCTACGATTTCTTGGAATTGAAGCCCTCCCCAACTTACCCAACTGTCGAGTACATTAACTTCAATATCTTCTGCCAAGAAATCAACCGTTTTTTGAAGGGTAGCAAAGTTTAAGGAAATATCCCATGTTAAATCCTCTGTTTGAACAGGAGTGGCATTAAAGGTGACCTCAATACCATTAGAAGAGGTTTGACCCGAATTAATAGATAATCCAGTATAACCTGAAGTAGCAGTCACTGGAATAGCAATAGGTAATTCTTTGTCTTTTCTATCAAAATAAGTCACATCAATTCCTAAACGATTGGTAAAGAATCTGAATTCAAGACCAATTTCAAATTCGTCTCTAGTTCCACCAAGAAGTGTTGCATTAGCCTGTGTGTTTGGGACAGAAAAAGTAGCATTACCCCCATAGGGATTTCCAACATTATAAAAACTTGTGGTTTGATAAGGATCAGGAAATATGGGTGCTTGTGAAAAACCTCCTCTAAGTTTTGCAAAAGAAACCTTGTTTCCAAAGTCTAGAAGTTGGTCAATCAAGAAACTACCCGAAACTCCAATTGTTTCAATGCGGTTATTATCAGAATTAGCACTTGAGCCCCAGTCTAAACGATAAGAGGCATCAAGATAAAACATGCTTTTATATCCTAAAGATACTTGAGCAAAATTTGACATTAACTTAAATTCATATAGATTTCCAGTATAATTGGGTCGGTCAACTGAGGTAGCAATATTATAAAAATCAGGAACAGATAAACCACCAACGGTACTGGCGCTGATCTGATTGACTCTGTTTTGCTGCATTTGGTAACCCACAAGAGCGTTGACATCTAGATCATTAAACCTTTTGTTATAGGTAGCTTGTCCATAAATTTCATTTTGTATGTATCTAAAATTATTTTCAGAAAAAGAGGGTAAATCTAGACCTCCAAAAGCCACTCTTGAATTAGAGATAAAATTATTGAAACGCCTTCTGACCTCGACATTAAATTTTAGATTTTCATTGAATTCATAATTCAGCCCCATGTTTCCAAAAGCAACATCCTTTCTCTGTATGCTTTTGTTGTTATCAGGAACAAAATGAGGAGCATTCCAATAAAGAGGGGTAGCATCTCTAACAGATTTAGAATTCCAGCTATAATAATTTCCTTCAAAAAAATAGTTTCTTTTTAGTCGGTCCATATCCAACTGACGTTGCCACCATTGATTGAAATTGGCTCCCAATCCATAGTAACCATTTTCAGGTTGATTGGCTGTTTCTCTAAACTGATAATTAAGAGAAGAATAGAAATTAAAACTATCACTTAAATCCATAGAGGCTATGATATTAAAATCTATTTGATCTCTTTTTGCTTCTGGAAAAACAAGTGTTTGAGACAAGTTTCTAATAGAAGAACGTATATTATAATTTTCACCTCCTTTGGTATACGCCAAAGTAGTGTTATTTGTTATTCCGGTATCATAAAAATTGCGAATATTATTTGGATTGGGTTTCCAAGGACGCAATTGTCCGAATTCAGGGTGACCAGGAATCCAGCTGTCCCAGTGACGAACTAAAGTACCATCAAGTTTAGGACCCCACGATTCATCGGCCGCATAATATGGAATTTTTTGACCCTCAAAAGCTGCCCAAGAAGCAGGGTCTGTAGCAGGGTTAAATTCAAAAGTGTCCCAATCTGTATAATATCCGCCACCATACTCGTTTTGATACTCTGGCAATAGGGCTACAGAAGTTACATTGGTTGTATGGTCTAAAGTGAATGTAGACTCTCCATCTTTTGCTTTTTTGCTGGTTACAATCACCACACCGTTCAGCGCATCTGCTCCGTAAAGTGCGGTTGCAGCGGCTCCTTTCAATACTGAAATATTTGCGATGTTGTCTGTATTTATGTCGGTCATAGAATTTACTTTAATCCCATCAACCACATAGAGAACTCCTGTTTCACCTCTCAACCTAAGAAAACCAGCATCAAAGTTGGAAGACGAACCACCAATCATTTGAACACCAGCAACTTTTCCTGATAGGGTTACATTCAGATCTACTTCTTTAGATTGAACCAATGTTTCACCCTGAACTGATTGTTGAGCATAACCCAATGATTTCTTTTCACGGCTTACCCCAAGGGCAGAGACCACAATTTCATCTAGTTGAGTGCCGGCAATGAGAGTAACATTAGTATCCTCTTGACCTACAATGACCGACTTTGATTGATAACCAACATAACTAATTACCAATACATCACCGTCAGAAGCCGTAATAGAATAATTTCCATCAAAATCGGTTGTTACACCGGTGGTAGTCCCTTCGATAAGAACTGTAGCACCCGGAAGAGGTAGTCCCTGATCATCAGAAATTACACCTGTAACTGTTTGTTGCGCAATGGCCACGCTAGTAGTCATTAGTAGCAACAAAATAATTTTTAACATTTTGCTCATAAGATATAATATAGTTAATAATAGCACAAAAATATTAATATAATGTTAATACCAACTTTGAATCGTGATTTATTCTTTTTAAGTTAACATTTGTAGGTAGATATTGTAAAACCCGGCAAAAATAATGAGCTACTTTAGAATACTTTTAAATGGAATTTAAGTCAATGAAAAAAAAATCTTAATTTTTTGTTAAAAAAGAAATAAACAGTACTTTTAAACCCCATTTACTCTATTAAATTACTGTGCAAGCATAGGATTTAATCTAAATCTACCAATAATTTAATGTACGGTTGTGGTAATATTTGTTAACTATATATAATCTAAAAATTAACTATGAAACAAATGAGAAATTCTATTCTTGTAGCAATTGTTGTTTCAATGTCATCTTTATTGACATTTGCTCAGCAATCAGTTTCTGGGACAGTTCTTGACACCGACGGAAACCCACTACCAGGTGTTAACGTTGTTGTAGAAGGAACATCCCAAGGTACTACCACTGATTTTGATGGTAACTATCAAATATCTGTTGAAAATGGAAGTACTATCGTCTTTTCATACATAGGTTTTCAAAACCAACTTTTAGTTGTTGGAGAAGCTGAATCCTATGATATTGAAATGATCTTAGGAAACCAGTTAAGTGAAGTTGTTGTTTCAGCTCTTGGTTCTGTTAAAGAAAATAGAGCATTAGGATACTCAATTCAAACCGTGCAAGGAGAGAATATTGAGAATGCCAAGGAAACCAATATTATCAATTCTTTACAAGGTCAAATTGCTGGGGTCCAGATTCAAGGTTCTCCTTCGACTCTTGGAGGTTCTTCTAGAATCACAATTAGAGGTTCAAACTCCTTTTTAGGAAACAATCAACCGTTGTTTGTAATAGATGGTGTCCCAGTTGATAATTCAAACTTTGCCTCTAATTCTCAGCAAAGTGGTTTTGGCGGCGGCGCTTATGATTATGGTAACATGGCCGGAGATATTGATCCATCAACTGTAAAGAGCATGAGTGTTTTAAAAGGAGCAGCTGCAACAGCTCTTTACGGTTCACGAGGAGCAAATGGTGTTATATTAATAACCACCAAAGATGGCTCGGGTGCTAAAAGAGGTATAGGAGTTTCGATTAATTCTAGTGTCACTTTTGATCAAGTGGATAACCTCATTCCTATGCAGCAAATGTATGGTGGTGGTTCAACTAATTCTAATTACCCCCACGGATTCTCAGAATTAATTCAAGATGGTGTCACTTATTTATATCCCAATTACAAAAAAGATGGTGCATGGGGACCAAAGTATGATCCTAATGTCTTAGTTAGACACTGGGACTCGTGGGATCCTACAGCTGCTAATTACAAAGAAACACGTCCTTGGATTGCTCCAGAAAATGGTTTTGAGGAGTTTTTTGAAACCGGTGTTACTGTTAATAATACCATCGCTTTCGAGGGTGCCAATGATAAGGGCAGCTTTAGACTTGGCTACACTAATTTGGATCAAACAGGAACCCTTCCCCAGTCAAACTTGCAACGTAATTCATTAAGTTTAAATTCAAATTACAATTTAACAGATAAACTGAAAGCAGGTATTTCAATGAATTATGTAAATACAACTGCTGATGGTAGAAATGCGACTGGATATAACAACAATAATCCAATGCAAGCATTTAATCAATGGTGGCAAACTCAATTGGATCTTGAAAGATTAAAAAATAACCAAGACAATGGTTTAGGTCAACAATACACCTGGAATCCCGTTGGTCCAATTGTAGATCCTGATACAAAACAACTTGTAGAGTGGAATGCAAATCCTAATTATTTTGATAACCCCTACTGGGTTCGTAACAATTATCTACAAGAAGATGTCAGAAATAGGCTGTTCGGGAATGCCAATTTGAGCTATCAATTGACAGAAGATCTATCAATAGCTACTCAGTTTAGTACTGATTGGTATCAATTCAGCATTCGCGAGGGAACGCCATTACGATCTGTTGATTTATCGTCTTATTCTGAAACTGAAAGAAAATTTCAGGAAACAAACATGGATGTTCGTTTAAATTACATTAAGGATATCAATGATGACTTAAGTATTACTGCTTTCGTAGGTGCCAATAGAATGAAATCTTTATCGAGTAGAACATCAATTAGTACAAATGGGGGAATCGTTGTAGATAAATTCTTCAATATAGCTAATTCTGGAGACAATCCTTCTGCCACAACTTATCAACAAGATAGAGGAATTAATAGTGTCTATGGATCTGTTTCTTTAGGCTTTAAAGAGTTGATTTATTTAGACGTGGCAGCCCGAAACGACTGGTCGTCTACACTGCCTGAAACAGACAACAGTTATTTTTATCCTTCAACCTCATTGAGTTTTGTATTCTCTGAAGTGATAGAGACCAGCTTAATAAACTTTGGTAAAGTAAGGGTAAGTAGAGCTCAAGCAGGAAACGATGCTGATCCTTACCGATTAACAGACGTTTTTTCTCCTCAACCGCCTAATTTCGGTTCGAATCCACTTTACAGGGTACCCAGTGCCAAAAATAATCCAAACCTAAAAAATGAGCTTACTACCGAAATCGAATTTGGGCTTGATCTAAGATTACTTGACAATAAACTATTTATTGATGCGGCTTACTATGACAGAAATACTACAGATCAGATCTTTTCAGTTTCTTCATCTTCAGCGACAGGATATTCATCTAGTATATTAAATGCCGGAGAAATGAGAAATTGGGGCTGGGAATTTCAGCTTTCAGGTACACCCATACAAACCGCAGATTTTACATGGACAGTTGGTGTAAATTATACACTTCTAAACAATGAGGTAGTTGAATTATATGAAGGAGTTGAAAATATTGCAGTTGGTTCCACATGGGCTGCTAATACAAGAATTGCTAAAGGTTACCCTTATATGTCATTATGGGGCCAAGACTACACTTATGTAAACGGAAGACCAGTTGTTGGAGCAAACGGGATGTATGTTCCCACGGCTTCCAGAGAATATCTTGGAACAGCCATAGCTGACGCAGTTGGTGGTTTTAGCACTTCATTTAAGTACAAAAACATCAACCTTTCCGCATTATTTGACTTCCAGCAAGGAGGCATCATGCACTCTACATCTTTGCAATGGTCAAAATATTCTGGGATGCATCCAGATACTGTAGCCTTTAATGGTGAATCGGATACCAGAGTAAATGGTATGATTCTACCTGGTGTTACAGAAACTGGAGCAGAAAACACAACTAGTGTTAATCCACAAGATTATTATCAAAGCATGTGGAGATTCGCCGCTCCAAACACTTATGAGGCTAGTTATTTGAAATTCAGAGAGCTCAGGTTAAGTTATACTTTTCCAAACTCTGTTTCTGAATTAATTTCTGTTGAAAATTTGGATATCAGTTTCTTTGGAAGAAACATTGCAATATTGTCATCAGATATTCCCTACATTGACCCGCAAATTATTACTGGATCTGGGAATAATCAAGGTCTTGAAAATGCTCAAGTACCCTCTACTCGATCATTTGGTCTCAATTTAAGAGCAAACTTTTAAAATCAAAGAAAAATGAAATTATATAAATTAATTTTCGCAAGTGCATTATTTTTTACAGCTGTAATCAGCTGTGACGATTTTGGAGATCTCAATGTAGATCCAAACTCTGCTACTGCTGTTGACCCTTCCAATTTGGTCTCTTTTGCACAATTCACCATGTATGATTTAATCCATGGAAGAGCATTAAATATGGAACACGGCAAACTGATGGTACAACACTGGGCTCAAAATGAGTATGCTGAAGAATCACGTTATCAGTTTGGCCCGGGTGTTGCCAATAATGCTTGGTTTTCCTTCTACACCGATGTTCTTAAGGAACTTGAAGTTGCTAAGGAATTGATCGGGGCTCAGAGTATTGCTGAAAACGTAAAAGCTAACCAGCAAGCTATCATTGACATTCTAAAGGTAAATGCTTACATGCTTTTAACGGATACTTTTGGAGATATTCCTTATAGCCAAGCAATCAATAATGAATTTGATAGCCCAGCTTATGATGCTCAAGAGGCTGTGTATTCAGGAATGATGAGTACTTTACAATCAGCCGCTACATCAATAGATCCAAGCGCTCCCTCTTTCTCAAGTGGTGATATCATATATGATGGTAGTATTTCTCATTGGAAAAGATTTGCCCATTCCTTATTGTTGAGATTGTCATTAAGAGTTTCTGATGCTTCACCATCTTTAGCTTCGCAGTATGCTGCTGTAGCTGCCTCTGATTTGATCACCTCGCATGCAGACGAGCCAAGATTCATCTTTGACTCTGCACCCGACAGATCAAATCCAATGTGGAGAGACAAAGTCTTAGGTAGTCGTGATGACTTTTGTATAAGTGAAGAATTAGTTACAATATTAAATAACCTAAACGATCCGCGGTTGGCCATGTTTGCTGATCCAGCACCTGGAAGTACTGATATTGTAGGCATGCCTTATGGTTTAGATGACAACAGTGCTTCTGTGCTAAAGTCCAGTACTTCTAGACCACATGCTGATCTTCTTGCTAACACGGCTCATCATGTCATAATTTCTTTATCTGAAGTTAAGTTTTTGTTAGCTGAGGCCTATCAAAGGGGTATTTTAACAGGGAATGCTGAAACAGCTTATAATGAAGCTGTGACTGCTTCAATGCAATATTGGGGCATTACAGATGCTGCAGCTACAGCCCGTGGAACCTATCGCTTATCGGATGAGTGATGTGTGGGGTTATGACGAAGACGAGCTACCCATAGAACCCTTCGACATCGAGATCCGCATCACCGCGCCCACCGTGCGAGAAGGTCTTCAGGTCTTTGAAACGGCTGTGCGCGAGTACCTGGAAGAACACTTCGATGCCTGTCTGCGGGATCAGTTTTTAGAGCAGCTCGTTTGGTCCGATGACTATGCCGAACCACGAGTCTGCGAAATAGTGATGGGGGACTGCTAGCGGGGGTTCGGCTTGACTAATCTCGGCCCCAGGCACTTGCCCGTCTCAGCCGGATTAGGACCTGGTGCAGTGAGGCAGCCTCAAGGTCATTTTGGTTGACTTCCCCCGCGCTAAACCCCACGCCTGCAAAAAAAGCGCTGGCGCGACTTTGTTCGCAAAACTGGCTCAACGCTTGCTGTATCTG
>OZSS01000184.1_pt1 | contig 28332 bp, 21 predicted proteins | sample 1779911 | NCBI WGS metagenome assembly OZSS01 (sample SAMEA2603589, study PRJEB24840) | metagenome | biome: Water; feature: Photic zone; material: Seawater sample | place: Mediterranean Sea | collected 2013-11-12 | depth 10 m
GGCATGCTGTTGCCAGTACTGGGCCTGAGCCTTAAAGGCAGGAATAAATAGTAAAACAAGAATCAAATACTTTTTCAAATCAGTTCCGACAATTTTAGTTTTTTATCAATTCGCACGCCCTTTTCAGTTTTCAAAAGTGATGCCACTTCAACATTAGGGTCGTGCTCAAAAAGCAAGAAAATATTGTTTTCATAACAATGGTTTAGAAATTTTTCTTTCTCATTTAAGGACAACAACGGCCTGACATCATAACCCATAATGTAAGGGAGGGGTATGTGCCCATGAGTAGGAACAAGGTCTGCGGCGTAGGCAATTTTCTTGTCACCAGAATTAATTATTGGAACCATTTGTTTTTCTGTATGCCCATCAACAAAAAGAACGTCAAAGCCAAGGGGTGTTCGTGTCAAATAACTTGAGCTGTCTTTTTCTATGTATTGCAACTGTCCAGACTCTTCAATTGGAAGAATATTTTCTTTTAAAAACGAAGCAACTTCTCTTCTATTTGGACTAGTTGCCCAACTCCAATGTTCTTTATTACTCCAATAAGTAGCGTTTTTAAAAGTGGTTTTTAGAGAGCCGTTTTCTTTTTTTGATACAGCACCCCCACAATGGTCAAAATGCAAATGTGTTAGAAAAACATCCGTGACATCATCAGGATGAAACCCAGCTTTATTTAACGATGAGTTCAGTGTTTCTTCACCCCAGCGATAATAATAACCAAAAAACTTTTCGCTTTGTTTGTTGCCCATGCCCGTATCAACCAAAACAAGCCTTTCCCCGTCCTCTATTAATAGGCATCTTGCCGACATTTCAATCATGTTATTAGAATCAGCTGGGTTTGTTCTTTGCCAAATACTTTTTGGAACAACACCAAACATAGCGCCTCCATCTAGTTTAAATTTCCCAGCCTCGATTGAATGCAGCTTCATATTATTTAATCGTAAGTCGTAAAACTGAGCAAGCAGCTTTTTTTACAAACCTGTCTTCTCCTGAGCCGAACAACACACGGATCCAATTGTCTTTTTCCGGCGTTCCTAAAATCAATAAATCATAACTTGCAGACTCTTCAGAAATCGCCTCTACTGGATTATTACTTCTTATAATTTTAACAACGGACTTTGACTTAGTTCCTGAGATTAATTCAGAGGAACTTTTCTCTGTTCTTTTTATTTTCTGATTGCTATCAGATTCAGACACGATATTTAAAAGGGTAAGCGATGCGCCAAAGTGGCGACAAATCTTGTCGGCAACATCAATAAATCGTTTGTTTCTTCTTCCCGGTCTAATTGCGATTAACACCTTTGAAAATCCCCTAACCCCATTGTCTTTGAAAAGCGCTAGACTAGAGTTCACATTTCTCAAAAGCCAGCCGATGGGATTTCCAACAAAAATCCCAGAGCTTTCTCTGCCATCCCACCCCATAACCAACCACGTGCAAGCACTTTGCCCTGTGATATTATTAATCGAGTTTGCAACATCATGAGTAGTTAAACTTTCATAGGACACATCAATTTTCTTTATCTTTCTTAAAGCCAATACTCGTCTTTTTTTCGATTCAGATATTGGAGAATCAATTTTAATTGCCTCTAAAAACGTTTGGTTTGGAATCTCTATAAGATTTACTGTATTCAGTTTTGATTTATCGTTAATTGACGAAGCAATTTCAACCAACATTTCAGTTGATTTTTCATCGCCCAACAACGGCACCACAATCTCAGCATCAACGTCAGTTACCTCACCGTAACCTTCATTTTTAATAATTGTTTTTGAAGAGGAGGAACCCTTGAAAAGAAAGGATAAAATGCCATAACTTGAAATCACACCACTTCTATCACTATTTCTACCGTAGATTAAAAAAATTAAAAATCCAAGAATGAAAACCCCCATTACTGAAATCAAAGGCATAACGCCTAAAAAAGCAAGAAGAACAATACCGCTAATAATTCCAAACAACTGAACATAAGGGTATAAAGGAGATCTAAAAGACGGTCTATACCATTGAGCATTTGTTTCTCTCAATACAATTACAGACAGCTCATTAAATATAAACATCAGGACTTTAAAGGCACTTGCAAGTTTTGCAATTTTTATTACATCCAAGTAAACAATGGCAACACCAATTAATAAAGAAGTGGTCAAAATTGCCGCAACTGGCGTCATAAACTTAGAATTTACTGAGCCCAGAAACCCCGGCATCATTTTGTCTTTTGCCATAGCAAATGGAAAACGAGATGAAGCCAAAACACCAGAGTTGGCCATTGACATTAAAGTTATTACGCCAACAACAGCTGCAAAATACCCAAAATAATCACCTCCGATTGTTTGAAATAACGTATGTATAGGTTTGATGTCGGTTGATAAAACGGATTGGTCTACATTTCCAACCAAGACCAAAGCAACCAAAACGTAAACAGTGGTGATCAACAATAAAGAAACAATCATTGTCCTTGGCAGGTTTTTTTCAGGGTTTTTAATTTCCCCAGCCACTGCTGCTATTTTTGTTACTCCGGCATAGGATATATATAAAAAAGCAACCCCAGCAATAAACCCCGAACTACCATCTGTAAAAACCGGCTCCATCAATCTTGAATCAAACGAGTTAAAACCAAAAAAAACAATTGTCACAAGAGATAGTATGCTAATGGTTACTATTACAAGCTGAGTCTTTTCAACTTTTTTAACTCCAAATACGTTCAAAAGAAGAATAAAAAGCAAAGCCAATAATGCAATGTATTTGGTATATGAGGCATCAACCTCAATTAACACATACAAATAGAAGCTGAGCCCAACTAACGAAAAAGCACTTTTCAAGAGGAGAGAAAGCCAAAGACCAATTCCCGCAATCGTTCCAAACAAAGGCCCAAAAGCTCTTTCAATATAAACATATGTTCCGCCAGACTTTGGCATAGCCGTGGCGAGTTCAGACTTAGAAAGAACAGCAGGTAGAATACACAAAGCGGCAACCAGAAAAGCAAGCCAAACAGACGATCCAGTAATTCCAACCGCAAGTCCTGGTAGAACAAAAATACCACTCAACATTCCACCAACACTAACAGCAATTGCGCCAGGCAAAGAAAGAGTTCTTTGAAGTTTTTTCATCAGTCAAAAATAAATATAACCAAACCTTTAAATAATAAAGAATAATAGTTTCAAAATTATAGACAATTAACTAAATTCAGAGGTTCAAAAACTAACTAACTAGACATGAAAAACCTAATATACATATTTATGATTTTGATGTTTTTTGCCTCTTGCAAAACATTAAAATTAACGGGTGAATATATTGACAACCCCCCAAGTGTGGTGCCAAAAGTAGCCCTCTCAACAGACATCAATAGAAATAACTGGCAACACTTAGATCCAATTAACGACAGTGTTCCAGGCATGAGTGTTGACAAAGCATATAAAGAATTAATTAAGGATTCTAAAGGTGAGACTGTAGTTGTTGCAGTCCTTGATACAGGAATTGATATAAAACACGAGGACTTAAAAGGCAGGATATGGAGCAATAATAAAGAGATTCCAGGCAACAACATCGATGATGACAAAAACGGGTTTATAGATGATGTTTATGGCTGGAACTTTTTAGGAGAAGCTTACTACGAGCAACTTGAATTAACAAGACTACTTGGTAAACGAGAAGATTTTCCAGAAAAAGAGGAAGCCCAAAAAGATTATGATAAACGACTTGCTGAAGCTAGAGGAGAGGAGACGTTAAAATACTATTTGAATTACGACTTTAAAGGAAGAACGACTGGAGATGACCCCGATAATTTTAATCAAACGTACTATGGAGATAATAAAGTGGAACATTCTAGAGAAGACGAATCCCATGGAACCCACGTTGCGGGTATTATTGCGGCTACAAGAAACAACAATTTAGGTATGAAAGGTGTTGCGAATAATGTTGAAATAATGACCCTCAGGGTTGTCCCCTACGGAGATGAGTACGACAAAGACGTTGCGCTTGGTATAATATACGCAGCAGACAACGGAGCAGACATAATAAATACAAGTTTTGGAAAAGGCTTCTCACCACATAGCAAAAAGGTAAGAGACGCCATTGCGTATGCTGCTTTAAAAAACGTACTTATTGTTAATGCAGCTGGTAATGACAACAATAATCTAGATCTTATCCCCGCATATCCCAATGATTCATATAAAAATGGACCAGAAGTGGCCGACAACTTTATAACCGTAGGGGCCCTAAGCCCTTTTATTGGCAAAGATTTAAAAGCCAGTTTCTCAAATTATGGCAAAATAAATGTTGATGTTTTTGCACCAGGAGTTTTAATTCAATCCGCAGTTCCTGAGAATAAATATGCAAGATATAGCGGAACATCAATGGCCTCACCGTGCGTTGCGGGTGTTGCAGCTGTATTAAAATCTTATTTCCCAAAATTAAAAGCACATCAATTAAAGAAAATCATCATTGATTCAGGTATTAAAGTAAATGCTAAAGTGATGCTTGATTATGAAGAAGAAATTGAATTTGATGAGCTTTCAAAATCAGGAAAAATGGTTAACTTATACAACGCATTGATATATGCTGCAAAAAAAGAATACAAATAATTTAAAATGAAATTTGATAATAAGCTGGGTAGAGACCTTATCGTGTTATTTATGCTTTTTCCACTTTTTGTGTTGTCACAAAAAGAATATTTTCCAACAAATTCCGGCGTAAAGGTTGTCAACGAACCTTACAAAGCCTTTGTTAATGCAACAATTATTATCAACTCTGAGAGAACAATTGAAAACGGAACATTAATCTTTAGAGATGGAAAAATAATTGATGTTGGAAGGGGTATAAAAATTCCAAAAAACTCTATTGTTATTGACAAAAAAGACAAGTTTGTATATCCTTCTTTCATAGAAACCACATCATCAATGTCTGTTAAAGAAGCGAAAAAATTAGCATATTCCACCAGAAGCGCTATGTATGGCCCCACCAGAGAAGGGTTTTATTGGAACGACCACATTCTAAGCGATTATAGAGCTTACTTAGATTATAAATACGACACAAATAAAGCAAAAGAACTGAGAGCATCGGGTTTTGGTGTGGTAAACACACACCGTGCCAATGGAATTCATAGTGGAACAGGAATCCTCTTGGCGTTGAGTGACTCATCAAATGAAAACCAAAGGGTTTTGTCAAATAATAGTACAGAATTCTACTCTTTCACAAGGAATGCACTTTCAAACCAGTCCTACCCAACATCAATCATGGGAAGCATGGCCCTCATTAGACAGTTCTTCCATGACTTGGAATGGTATTCAAAAGGTCAAGCAAAAAACAAAGATTACGCCATCGAAGCTGCTTTAAAAAACATTTCAATGCCCAAAATTTGGAACTCAGGATCAAATCTTAATTTCTTAAGAGCTCTAAAAATATCAAAAGAGCTTGACATTCCGTTTGCTGTAGTTGGTTCAGGTTTAGAATATATGGATCTCAACGCAATTCGTCAATATAAAAACAAGTTGATAATACCTGTTGATTTTCCAGCCGCATATGACGTTTCAGACCTAGATTTGACAAAAAAAATTAGCCTCGGCTCTTTAAGGGAGTGGAATCAGGCTCCATCCAACCTTTACATGTTGGAAAAAAACGATATTCAGTTTTCTGTTACATCTAGTGGTTTAAAGAAAAAATCAGAACTTCTACCAAACCTAAGAAAAGCGATAAGAAGAGGGTTGTCAACAAAACTAGCGCTTGATGCCTTAACAGTTAATCCTGCATCAATTTTAAAAGTAAAAGGGCTCACAGGTGAATTAACAAAAGGTTCATATGCAAACTTTTTGGTTACATCCAAACCAATTTTTGATGATAAGTCAGAAATTTACGAGAACTGGGTAATTGGAGAAAAGCATGTTGTAAAAAAAGAAAACGAAGAAACTCCTAAAAATAAAGTTGCTGTTAACGATACCATAAAAAAGACAGAAAAAAAGCCGAAAGCAATCGATTTTGTCCCCGTAACTTTCCCAAATAAAGCTTATGGCAACAAATCAGTCCCAAAGCCTGAAAACATGATCATACGAAACGCAACTGTTTGGACAAATGAAGAAGAGGGCATACTTCAAAACACTGATGTTGCTGTTCTAAACGGGATAATTGTAGAAATAGGGCAAAACCTTGCAAACAACAATGGGTCAAAAGAAATCGATGGAACTAACAAACATCTAACGGCTGGGGTTATTGATGAGCATTCACATATTGCCGCATCATCAATAAATGAATCTGGGCATAATTCTTCTGCAGAGGTAACAATTGCTGATGTTATAAACCCAAACGACATATCAATTTATAGAACACTTTCTGGAGGTGTCACAACCATTCAAATTTTACATGGATCAGCGAATCCAATTGGAGGACAATCAGCCATTGTAAAACTAAAATGGGGAGAGACCGCTGAGAATATGCTAATGAAAGATGCAGCCAAGTTCATCAAATTTGCTCTTGGAGAAAATGTAAAACAATCCAACTGGTCTAGCTACTCTAGATTTCCTCAATCTAGAATGGGTGTTGAGCAGGTATATGTGGACTTTTTTCAAAGAGCAAAGGAGTATGGGGAACAATGGGACAAATACAACAGTTTATCAAAGAGGGCCAAATCTAAAACACCAAAACCCCGATACGACATTGAAATGGAGGTTGTTTGGGAAATACTAAGAGGAGAAAGACATATTTCATGCCACTCTTATGTTCAAAGTGAAATCAACATGTTAATGAAAGTTGCAGAAAGCTTCGGAATTAAAATAAACACATTCACGCATATTTTAGAGGGATATAAGGTCGCTACAAAAATGGCAAAGCATGGAGCAGGAGGTTCGTCTTTCTCTGACTGGTGGGCATATAAATATGAGGTGATCGATGCTATCCCATATAACGGCCCTATTCTTACAGAGGCAGGTGTAACAGTTGCTTATAACTCTGATAATGCAGAAATGATAAGACGTCTAAACCAAGAGGCAGCAAAAGCAGTAAAATACGGAGGTTTAAGTGAGGAGGAGGCCTGGAAATATGTCACATTAAATCCAGCAAAGCTTTTGAGAATTGATGATAAAGTTGGAAGCATAGCTACTGGTAAACATGCGGATTTGGTGATATGGTCTCACAACCCGCTTTCAATATATGCTGTAGCAGAAAAAACAATTATCGAAGGAGCTATCTTTTATGATTACAGCAAATTGGATCAAAAAATCGAACATAATGAAAAGGAAAGAGAAATTATTATTACACAACTCAAAGAGGCCAAAAAAGGTGGTGCAAAAACACAACCAGCGCCTGTAATTGACAAAAGATATTTTGAATGCGAAACAATTGATATAGTTAATGAAAATGTACAATAAGATTTTTTATACAATATTTTTACTCATGTTTTTTGGAACTGTTTATTCCCAGCAAGTTCCAGGCAAAGAACAATCACAAAGCATACTTATTGCTAACGGAACTATTCATGTAGGAAATGGAGATCTTTTAGAAAATGCCTTCGTCGGGTTTGATAATGGTAAAATAAACTATGTTTCAACTGAGCAGCCGGATACGGATTATGAAATCAATATTGATGCTGCCAATAAACACATATATCCAGGCTTCATTGCGCTTAACACTAGTTTGGGTCTTGGAGAAATTGATGCTGTTAGAGCGACTATTGATGAAGATGAAATCGGAGATTTTTTGCCACACGTAAGATCAATAATTGCGTACAATGCAGAGTCAAAAGTTGTGGAAACATTACGAATGAATGGTGTACTCCTCTCTCAAATTGCACCAAATGGGGGAATAATAAGCGGCTCTTCGTCTGTTGTGCAGCTAGATGCTTGGAACTGGGAAGACGCTGTTATTCGCTACGATCAAGGCATACACTTAAACTGGCCATCTCCTTACTCTAGGTCAGGTTATTCTTATTACAGAGGGCCATCAGTCATTAAAAAGAGCGATAAATATGAGTCGAATGTGGAGGAAATTAAAAACTTCTTTGATTCTTCCAAAGCGTATTTAAATGAACCCAATCCAACTCCAGTAAGCTTAACTTATAAAGCAATGTCGTCAGTATTTTCAGGAAATGCAACAGTTTTTTTACATGCTAACGATGAAAAACAAATAACTGACGGTGTAAAGTTTTTACAAGACCAAAAAATTAAAAACATCGTAGTTGTTGGTGGAACAAACTCATTAGAAGCGGCAGATTTTTTAGCAGATAACAATATCAAAATCGCGCTTGAACAACCCCACAACCTACCGTCGATGGAAGATGAGGATGTAAAATCGAGATTTAGACTGGCATCTCAATTGATAAATAAAGGCGTAACAGTAGCTGTGGACGCAACTGGTGAAATGACAAGGATGAATACAAGAAACCTTCCTTTCTTTGCTGGAAGCTTTGCCGCTTATGGCGTTGAAAAAGAGAAAGCAGTCGAAACAATTACTTTGAACGCAGCAAAAGTTTTAGGCATCGAGGACAATTATGGTTCAATTGAAGTTGGTAAGAGCGCTACATTATTCATTTCTCATGGCGATGCTCTTGATATGAGAACCAACAATCTATCTCACGCTTACATTGATGGCCGAGAAGTCTCGCTAGAAACAAATCAAACCAAGTTGTGGCAACGCTACAAGAAGAAAGTTGAGGAAGAAAAAAAGCAGTAAAGCTTACTCAGTTACAGTTCCGGGTGTGCCGTAATAACCAACTCCATTTAAGTATGGGGCATCCGCAGTTAAGTGATAATGGTAAATTCCATCTGGAAATTCGTTTGTGGGATGAGAATGCCCATGATGATCATCAAGATTTGAACTTGTGAGAACAGAACCATCTTCGACAGGTCCATAAACAGGAAATCCATCAAGTAAAAAACCCATCAACGATTCTTTTCCATAATTTAGGGTTAACCAAAAAGGCTCCATATGATAGTGGTATCTACCACCACCACCGTTTCTTCCTGGGGCTGGGTGACCATTAAATTGATCAAATGAATTAATTTCATTTGATAGTGGAGCCCCACCTCCAGCATATTGGTTGTAAAAAGGGACCCCGTTTAATGAAACACCAATCGGGCCCATCGCTGTAGCTGTGGTGTTTGATGCTCTTCGCGGCTTAATAGGTATTTTAAACCTTATGTTTCCCTCGGATATTCTGTTGGGATTCAAATTAAAGCGCGTTACAAATGGGTTTGAACCATCATAGGGCTCGTATTTTTCATTTTCCCATTGAGTACCCAAAAAGTAGGGGCTTTTGTGGTCTGGTACACCATCAGTGTTAATATAAACATAGTCTCCTTGGATATAAATATCGCTGGTTGTTTTGTATATTTTTTGATAAATATTTAAAGGAATTGTTACACCATCTGTATTGCTGTCATTGTATGTTTGGCTTTCATCACCATCGTTACATGAAAAAATTAAAAAAACAAGAGCTAAAAAGTAATAAGGCTTCACTAGGGTAAAATTTCGTTTTTTATAAAGTTAGTCATTTAATTTTAGCACCGCCATAAAAGCTTGTTGCGGGATTTCTACATTTCCAATTTGCCTCATTTTCTTTTTTCCTTTCTTCTGGTTTTCAAGAAGCTTTCTTTTCCTTGTTATGTCACCACCATAACATTTAGCAGTAACATCTTTCCTAACAGCCTTTACTGTCTCTCTTGAGATAATTTTTGCCCCAATTGCTGCTTGAATAGGAATGTCAAACTGCTGTCTTGGAATCAACTCCTTTAATTTTTCACAAATTTTTTTCCCCATTGAGTATGCATTGTCAAAATGAATTAGAGCGGACAATGCATCAACTGGGTTTCCATTTAAAAGAATGTCAAGTTTAATAAGCTTTGATTGCATAAATCCAATTGGACTGTAATCAAACGAGGCATAGCCCTTAGAAATAGACTTTAGTCGGTCATAAAAATCAAAAACAATTTCCGCTAAAGGCATATCAAAAATAAGCTCTACCCTTTGAGTTGTTAAATAGGTTTGGTTTTTAAGTATCCCTCTTTTTTCAATACACAGACTCATTACTGGCCCAACAAAATCTGCTTTTGTTATTATAGAAGCATTGATATATGGCTCTTCAACACGATCAAGATAGGTGGGCTCAGGCAGATCGGAGGGTGTATTTACAATTAATGCATTGTTGCTGTCTTTTTTTGTGAAGGCGTGATAAGAAACATTTGGAACAGTTGTAATTACAGACATATTGAACTCCCTTTCAAGCCTTTCTTGAATAATTTCTAAGTGTAGCATTCCTAGAAAACCACACCTAAACCCAAAGCCTAAAGCAGAAGAGTTTTCAGGGCTAAAAACTAAAGACGCATCATTTAATTGAAGCTTTTCAATTGAAGAACGAAGATCTTCATAGTCATCTGTGTCAACAGGGTATATACCAGCAAATACCATGGGCTTAACTTCTTCAAAACCAGAGACAGCTAAAATTTCATTGGCCTTTGAGTCTACAATTGTATCCCCGACCTTTACTTCTTTGGCATTTTTAATCCCAGTAATTAAATAACCTACATCTCCACAACCTATTTCGTTTTTTGGGATTTGTTTTAAGCTAAGCGTACCAACCTCATCTGCAAAATACTTTTTATTTGTTGCCAAAAACTTAATTTCTTGCCCCTTTTTAATCTTTCCAGAGAAAACCCTAAAATAAATTTCAATTCCCCTGAAAGGATTATATACAGAATCAAAAATTAAAGCCTTTAATTCCTCATTACTTGATTTTTTTGGTGCAGGCACTCTGTTAACTATTTCTTGCAAGATTGAACTTACCCCTTCCCCAGTTTTTGCGGAAACTCTTATTATTTCCTCAAGCTTACAGCCGAGCAAATCAACAACATCATCAGAAACTTCATCAGGCTTTGCAGATGGCAGATCTATTTTATTAAGTATAGGTATAATTTCTAAATCATTTTCTAATGCTAAGTATAGATTTGAAATTGTTTGTGCTTGAATACTTTGAGCAGCATCTACAATTAGCAATGCTCCTTCGCAGGCAGCGATTGACCTAGAAACCTCATATGAAAAATCAACGTGCCCAGGTGTATCAATCAAATTAAGTACGTAGGTCTGACCTTCATAATCGTAATTCATTTGAATTGCATGAGATTTTATTGTAATTCCCCTTTCTCTTTCAAGATCCATGTCATCAAGCAACTGATCTTGTTTGTCTCTGTCAGATATTGTTCCAGTTATGTCAAGAAGCCGGTCAGCAAGAGTGCTTTTTCCATGATCTATATGCGCAATAATGCAAAAATTTCTTATCAAACTCATTGAACCCTACAAATATAAATTAATTAATCCCTTTATAGTCTAAAAGATATTAGTTTAAATTTGCATTAAAATGGTTAAAATAGGAGACATAGAATTAGGTAGTTTCCCACTATTACTTGCACCAATGGAAGATGTAAGTGACCCCCCATTTAGAGCTTTATGTAAAGAAAATGGAGCAGATGTTGTCTACACTGAATTCATTTCAAGCGAAGGTTTAATCAGGGATGCTGTAAAAAGCGTCGTGAAATTAGACATTTATGAGAAGGAGAGACCAGTGGGAATTCAAATCTTTGGATCTAATTTAGATTCAATGCTAAAAGCTATTGATATTGTTGAGAAAACAAACCCGGATATCATTGACATAAACTTTGGGTGTCCAGTAAAAAAGGTAGTATGTAAAGGAGCGGGTGCAGGAATTCTAAAGGATATCGATAAAATGGAAATGTTAACTAGAGAAATGGCAAAAAGAACTAGGCTCCCAGTAACTGTTAAAACCAGATTAGGATGGGACGAATCAACAATTAAGATAGTTGAAGTGGCGGAGAGAATTCAAGATGCTGGAGCCAAAGCTATAGCTATACATGGAAGAACCCGTGCTCAAATGTATAAAGGCAGTGCCGACTGGAAATTAATTTCAGAAGTTAAAAATAACCAAAGGATGAAAATACCAGTATTTGGAAACGGAGACGTAAACTCACCCGAAAGAGCTTTAGAGATGAGAAATAAATATGGTCTTGATGGCGCTATGATTGGGAGGGCATCAATTGGCAATCCGTGGTTTTTTAATCAAGTTAAGCACTACCTCAAAACAGGTACACATATGCAGCCCCCTACAATTTCTGAAAGAATTAGAATGGCAGAAAAGCACCTATTAATGTCAATTGATTGGAAGGGTGAAAAGTTGGGGGTTTTAGAAACCAGAAGACACTACTCAAATTACTTTAGGGGAATCCCCGATTTTAAAAAATATCGAAATATTATGGTAACAACAGATTATTCTGATGAGCTTCTACTTTTATTCAGTGATTTAAAAAAACAATTTAACTCTAAGCCAGTTCTTAGCTAATTTTTCTTGAAGCAAGTGCGCCTAGATATGAGGAAAAAACTGAAATAAAAAAGGCAGAGACCATTAAAACTATGATATTGCTTGCTTTTAATGAAACTGGATAAGGAACATCAATCCCGGGAATCGAAATTATTGAAAAATTAATTTGTAGATAAATTAAAATAATTGAAAGAAAAAGACCAATTACTAGACCGGTTAAATTAATTAGTAGTCCGTGTTTAAAAAATAACTGAAAAATTTCTTTTGTGTTCATCCCAAGCGCTTTAAGGGTTTTAATATTTGCTTCTTTTTCAATGATTAGCATTGAAACCGTAGCTATAACGTTAAAGGCGGAAACCAAAACAATAAAAAACATGATTGCTATTATTACCAGCCTTTCAGATTGCATTATTTTAAAGAGTGTTTCATTTTGTTCTTTATGTGTTAAAACAGTAAGGTGAGGGAATAATCTTTTTATCTTCTCTTTTGCGGCGTTTAATTCGCCACTAGTTTTTATCAAAAGCTCACTGTAATTATTTTTTTCAAACCCAAATAATTTTGAAGCAATTGGAAGGCTTACTATAACTTTATTTTCATTATCATCATTTCTAGTCCTAAAAATACCATTAGAAATTAAGGTTTCAGAACTATTAAACGGCTGAATAAAAAAGTTTACGTAATCATCTGAAAGTGTATGGACAAAATATTGACCAGATGCGTTGTATAAAGTTAAATCTAGATTTTGTGATATTGAACTGCTTGTAAAAGACGAATAGTTGTCTAGTATGGAGAAACTACCAACTTCCATTATCGAATCAATCAATATTACATTGCTGAACTCATCATCGACACCTAAAATTTCTGCGAATTCGGTTTTGTTACCATTTTGAATTACCGCTTTTCCTAAAATTGTTTTTGAAATATTTACTACACCTTCAACTTCTCTGATCAACTGAATGTCATTTTCTGTTATTTCTAGTTTATTTCCAACCCCAGATTTTAACTTGATATCTGGGTCAAACGATTTAGAAAAGGAAAGGGAATATTCCTCCAGCCCAGAAAATACTGATAAGACGGTTAAGAAAGAAAAGTTGGCTATAGAAAGTACTAAAACAGAGAAAATAGAAATTATATAAACGATACTATAATTTTTTTTAGAAAAAAAATATTTCAGCGCAATGAAGTCTGTTGATTTCACAATTATTATTTGATTGGATTTTCTCCACCGTTTTTGAGTGCATTTTCAATATCTTCAATATAATCTAGTGAATCATCAATCAAAAACTGAATTTCAGGCATAACTCGGAGCTGAGCCCTAACCAACGAAATAAATTTTTGCTTAATCTCAAATTTATTATTATCTAGGAAATTAATAATATCAGTTGTTTTTCTTGATGGGAAAACACTCAAAAAAACTTTGCACTGACCAAGGTCCGGAGTTGTTTTAACATTAGTAACCGAAACCAAAACGCCACGAAAAGCTCTGTTTCTCAAAACAGAATCTATTATCTTGGCTATATCCTTTTTTATAAGAGTTGAAACCTTCTTTTGTCTTTGAGAATCCATGATTTATTCAACCTTGGTGATTCTCAAAGTATTAACTTGTCCTTTTTTCTTAATTGGCATTGCAGCCAAATTAACAACATAATCACCTTTTTTTATATATCTCTTCTTTTGAGCTAGTTCATTGACTTCCTCTACTGTTTTGTCGGTACTTTCTAGATTATTATAAAAAATACACTTAACTCCCCAGAGAAGGTTAAGTTGAGATAAAATTCTGGTATTTGAAGTAAAAACAAGAACCAATGATTTCGGCCTGTATGAAGATATTTCCCAGCCTGTATATCCACTATTTGTTAGTGTGCAAATTGCAGACGCACCAATTCCATCTGCCAGCATAGCCGCATTGTAGCATATAGAATTTGTAATTAATCGGTCTTTTCTAATATTTATTTTTCTCTTTTTGAGCAAACCAAATTCTGTATTTTCAACACTAGATATAATTTTACCAATTTTTCTAACCACTTCACAAGGATATTTGCCAACAGATGTTTCAGCTGAAAGCATAATACAGTCAGCGCCATCCATTACAGAATTGGCAACATCGTTCACCTCTGCCCTAGAGGGTGTTAGGTTATTAATCATAGACTCCATCATTTGTGTCGCTACTATGATAGGTTTACGAGCTTTTTTTGCCATTTCAACCATGATTTTTTGGTTTATTGGGACCTCCTCGGCAGGAATCTCTAAACCCAAATCTCCCCTAGCCACCATTAAACCATCAGAAACTTTTAAAATTGATTCAAGCTTCTCTATGGCTTGAGGTTTTTCAATTTTTGAAATTATAGGCATTGATTTTTTTGTTTCGGAGTGTATAAGTTCTTTAAGCATTAGAACATCATTCTTTGATCTAACAAAAGAAAGCGCAATCCAGTCAAAAGAATTCTTTATTGCAAACTTTGCGTCATTAATGTCTTTTTCTGTCAGTGCAGGAAGTGAAATCTTTGTATTAGGCAAATTAACACCTTTGTTAGACTTCAGCTCACCTCCCTGAATTACTTCTAGCGTAACCTCATCAGACCTGTTTGTTTTAACAACTTTTAGAATTATTTTTCCGTCGTCAACCATAACTTTCTCGTCTTTTTTCACATCTTTTGGAAACAGGTTGTAACCAATTTGAACCATTGAATTATCACCGATTTCAATTAAATTAGTTGTAAAAACTATTTGATCACCCTTTTTTAAAACACAACCCTCTACAACTTTTCCAGTTCTAATTTTGGGACCCTGTAAGTCCCCTAGGATTGTGACATGTTTGTTGTGTTCTTGCCTTAAATATTTTATATGTGAAACTATTTTTTTAACCTCACTATGAGTTGCATGTGAAAAATTAATCCTAAATACATCAACGCCCGATGAAATCAATTTACTTAGCATTGATCTTGATGAGCACGCAGGACCAACTGTCGCAATAATTTTGGTTTTGTTTAGATTCATTACTCAAAAATAAGGTTATATTTTGATTTTTGACTTTTGAGGTTTACTAGATAGCAAGCTTGAACTAAGGGTACCTCATTAATTTTGCTTAAAAGAGAGTTATAATTAAAATTTCCACCTTCAATTTTTAAAAAAAAATCTATATTTTTTTTTTCATTAATTAGATAAATTTTTGAATCGATATTATCAAACAAGTTGAGCTTTATGGGTTTAATATTTCCAAATGATTTATTTGAAAACAAATATATTTTTGTGTTATATATTTCGGACAAATGTTTAAACATCTCAAAAACAAACTCAGTTTTATTTATTTTAATTTTATAATCAAATACTTTTAAAGAAACCTTAAGCGACTTATTTAAATTAAAAGCCAGCTTATACGCTTCAAGCTGACTGTGAATACCAATTAACTTAAAGTCTTCTTCAATTTCAAGATGGTTAAGCTTTCTGGAAGCCATAATTGAGAGGGTGTTTAATCTTCAAATTCCTTCAACATAACACAAGCGTTGTGACCCCCAAACCCAAAAGTATTGCTCATGGCAACTTTAACGCTTCTAGATTGGGACTTATTAAAGGTAAAATTAATATTCGAATCAATTTCAGGATCACTGTTAAAATGATTTATAGTTGGCGGAACCAAATTGTTATTGATCGAGAGTATACACGATATTGCCTCAACAGCACCTGCAGCCCCTAACAAATGGCCAGTCATGGATTTGGTAGAATTAATATTCATTGAATATAGGTGGTCTTTAAAAACATGACCAAGAGCCTTTGCCTCTGCTTTATCTCCAAGTGGTGTAGAGGTTCCATGCATATTAACAACATCAACATCTTTATATGTTAAACCTGAGTCTTTAATGCAGTTATTCATGACACTAATCGCTCCCTCTCCATCGGGGTGAGGCGCAGTCATGTGGTAAGCATCAGATGAAAGCCCAATCCCTATAACTTCAGCATAAATTTTAGCACCTCTTTTGATGGCATGATCTAATTCCTCAAGAACAATACATCCGCCACCTTCCCCTAAAACAAAACCGTCTCTGTTTAGATCAAAAGGTCTTGATGCGGTCTTGGGGTCATCGTTTCTTTTTGAAAGAGCTTGTACAGCGTTAAATCCACCAATTCCTGATTTGATAATACCAGCCTCAGAACCACCTGAGATAATAGCATCTGCGTATCCAAGTCTGATGTAGTTAACTCCGTCAATCAGTGCGTTTGCCGATGAGGCACATGCTGAAACAGTAGCAAAGTTTGGTCCTTTGAACCCATGGCGTATAGATATAACTCCAGCAGCGATATCCGGGATCATCTTTGGAATAAAAAAGGGATTGTATCTTGGCGTGCCGTCACCATTTACAAAATTTGTAACCTCTTCTTGAAAAGTTTTAAGACCACCAATCCCTGAACCCCAGATTACACCAACTCTTGTATTATCAATATTTTCATTGTTCAGGCCAGAATCCTTTATTGCTTCATCAGAGCTAACAATTGCATATTGAGAGAACCTGTCAAGTCTCCTAGCTTCTTTCCTGTCAAAAAAGTTCATAGGGTCATAACCCTTAAGTTCACAAGCAAATTGAGTCTTAAACTTACTTGTGTCAAAATAAGTAATTTTATCTGCTCCACTCACACCAGACTTCAATCCAGCCCAGTATGATTTGATGTTGTTTCCAATTGGAGTCAATGCCCCTAGTCCGGAAACAACAACACGCTTTAATCCCATAAGGTTAATTAGAACTTTCTATAAATTGAATTGCCTGACCAACAGTTTCTATTTTTTCAGCCTGGTCATCTGGTATTTGAATATCAAACTCTCTTTCGAACTCCATTATAAGTTCAACTGTATCTAAAGAGTCCGCCCCTAAGTCGTTTGTGAAACTAGCTGTTGGAACCACTTCATTCTCGTCAACACCTAATTTGTCAACTATTATTGCTTTTACTCTTGAAGAAATTTCTGACATAATATTTGATTTATTGTTGTGCACAAAAATAAAAAACTTTGTATTATAAACTTATTATTTTCATTTAATTTTAATTATCAGGGAGAAAGTAAATCTACATTGGAAAATAAAAAAAAGATAGTTGTTTTTGCCTCCGGCAATGGATCAGGCTTTGAAAATATATGTAAAAAATTATCATACCTAGAATATCTTGAAATTTCAAAACTTTATTGTAATAACAACAAAGCCCCCGTGCTAGATCGTGCAAAAAAATACGGAATTAAAAAGTTTATATTTCAAAATCAAGATTTGAAAAATAAAAAAGTGCTTCTAGACCTTCAAAAAGTTAAACCAAACTTAATTGTGTTGGCGGGATTTTTAAGAAAAATACCATTTGATATTGTTAATGAATTTAAACACAAAATAATCAACATTCACCCATCATTATTACCAAAATACGGGGGTAAAGGAATGTATGGCTACAATGTCCACAAAAAAGTTGTTGAAAATAATGAAAAAGAAAGTGGTTTTACTATACATTATGTCAACCAAAATTATGATGAAGGAGATATAATTCTTCAAAAAAAAATACAAATCAAAAAAAAAGATGCTGTAAATTTGGCTCAAGAAGTTCTAGAATTGGAACACAAATATTATCCCGAAATTATTTTAAAATGTTTAAGTAATGGGAAATCCTGATATCTTAATTTATACAGACGGATCATCAAGAGGAAATCCTGGGCCAGGGGGGTATGGAATAATTATCCAAAAATTTTCCAATAAACGCAGTAAAGAGTTTTCCAGAGGTTTTAGAAAAACAACAAATAATAGAATGGAGCTTCTTGCTGTTATAGAAGCTATTAAAAAACTTACAATAAAAAACTTAAAAGTCTATATCTACACAGACTCAAAATATGTCGTAGATGCTGTAGAAAAAAAATGGGTTTTTAATTGGGAAAAAAAAGATTTTAAGGGAAAAAAAAACAGTGATCTTTGGAAGAGTTTTCTGGGAATTTATCAAACTCAAAAAATAAAGTTTTTTTGGATAAAGGGACATAACAATCATCCTCAAAATGAGCGGTGTGACCACTTAGCTTTTGAAGCATCGAAGTCAAAAAATTTAGATATAGACCATGAGTATGAAAAAGAATAAACAAATTTTAGTTGCAGGAACCATGGCTTTTGATGAGATTATAACTAAAAACGCTAAGTCTGGCAAGGTTATAGGTGGCGCAGCAACATATATAAGCTACAGCTCATCTTTTTTTACAAACGACATTTATGTTTCATCAATTATTGGTAATGATTTTCCTGTTTCATTCCTAGATGAAATGAATTCTAAAGGCATATTTACTAGAATGATTGAAGTTTCTAATAAAGACAAGTCTTTTTATTGGAAAGGAGAGTATAAAAATGATTTTAACACGAGAGTGACCCATGTTACACATCTAAACGTATTAGAATTTTATAAGCCAAGCATAAATAAGGGCTCAATTAATTTTGATTTGGTAATGCTAGGGAATTTGGATCCAGTCATTCAAATGGATATTTACTCTCAAGTCAAAAATGATAATAATTTTGTCATTTTGGACACAATGAATTATTGGATTGAGAAAACTCAAAAAGAATTATTTGAAATTATTTGTAAAGTAAACCTAGTAGTCATAAATGATGAAGAGTCAAAAATGTTGGGAAAATCAGATTCAATTGAAGAATGCGCAAAAAACATATTGAGCTGTGGCCCCGACTATATTATAATAAAAAAAGGCTCTCATGGAGCAGAGCTTTTTTCAAAACACCAAAGATCAGCAATACCAGCACTTGACAATATCAAGGTTGTTGACCCAACAGGCGCAGGAGATTCTTTTGTTGGGGGTGTTTGCGGATATCTAGCTTTACAACCTAGCATCAGTTTCAAAGAGATTCATAACGCAATGATTCATGGAGCCGTAATTGCTTCATTTTGTATTGAAGAATTTGGGCTTGCTCGCTTACAAAAAATTAGTAAAGAAAATATTGATAAGAGAATTAAAACATTCGCCAAGCATTTACTATAATTATCAGAATTATTTTCTTTATTTTGTTTACAAGATAACTAATGAGTGATAGGTTAAATCATGAGTGCGGTTTAGCACTTATAAGATTATTAAAGCCCCTAGAATTTTACCAAAAAAAATATGGTTCGGCTACTTATGGCCTGAATAAGCTTTATTTAATGCTTGAAAAGCAGCACAACAGAGGACAGGACGGAGCTGGTTTTGCAAGTGTAAAGCTTAATATGAGTCCAGGCCAAAGATTTATGCATAGGGAAAGATCAGCCAATCAAAATCCAATTCAAGAGATTTTTAAAACAGCCAATGATAACTTTGCCGATTACATAAATAATTTCCCCCAATTTAAAAACGACATTTCAAGTCTAAAGAGAAATGTTCCTCACGTATCTGAACTTTTTTTGGGGCATGTCAGGTATGGAACTTTTGGAAAAAACAGTAAAGATGCAGTTCACCCCTTTTTAAGACAAAATAATTGGATGCATAGAAATCTAATTGTTGCAGGAAATTTCAACATGACAAACAACAAACAAATGTTTGAACACTTGGTTAATCTTGGGCAACACCCTAAAGAAATGTCAGATACGGTTACAGTTATGGAAAGAATTGGCCATTTTCTAGATGACTCTGTATCCAAGATTTATAAAAAATTAAAAAAAGAGGGAGTTTCTAAAATGGATGCATCATCTATAATTGCAGAGAAAATAGATTTGAAAAAAATACTTGAGAAAGCATCAAAAGATTGGGACGGAGGATATGCAATAGGCGGTCTTATTGGTCATGGTGATGCATTTGTTATAAGAGACTCAGCAGGTATTAGACCCGCATTTTTTTATAAGGACGATGAGGTTGTTGCTGTTGCATCTGAAAGGCCCGCTATTCAAACAGTTTTCAATACAGCTTTTGATGAGATTAAGGAAATCAAGCCCGGAGATTGTTTGATAATAAAAAAATCTGGTAAAGTCTTTACAAAAAATGTGATAAAATCGAATCATCAGAAATCATGTTCATTTGAAAGAATTTATTTTTCTAGAGGATCAGATAAAGAGATATATAACGAAAGAAAAAAATTAGGAAAACTTGTTTTTAATCAAATACTTCATGCTGTTAACTCTGATCTCGAAAACACCGTTTTTTCATATATTCCTAATACAGCTGAAGTCTGTTTTTATGGATTAGTACACGAAGCTGAAAAATACATCATTGATTTAGCTAGAAAAAAAATTCTCGAAAATAAAGATAAAATTAATGATGAGAGCCTTAAGAAAATCCTATCATTCAGACCCCGAATTGAGAAGGTTGCTATTAAAGATGCTAAACTTAGGACTTTTATAACTGACGACGTTAATCGAGATGAGTTGGTCAAACATGTTTACGATATTACTTATGGGTCAATTAAAAAATCTGATAATCTTGTAATTGTTGATGACAGTATCGTAAGAGGAACTACTTTACAAAAAAGTATATTAAAAATGTTAAACAGGCTTTCTCCAAAGAAGATAATTGTAGTTTCTAGCGCTCCTCAAATTAGATATCCAGACTGTTACGGAATAGATATGGCAATAATGGAAGATTTAATTGCTTTTAGAGCCACAATAAAATTATTTAAGAAAAGATTTAGGTCTAAAGATCTGGAGAAAATATATAAAAAATGTTTGAAAGAAAATAAAAAACCAACTACCAAGATTAAAAATATTGTCAAAGAGGTTTATGACCCTTTTACTGATGATCAAATAAGTAAGGAAATTTCTAAAATGTTAAAGGATAAAGACATAACATCTGATGTCGTAGTTATTTTTCAGTCAATAGAAAACCTACATAAAGCGTGTCCTAATCATCTGGGTGATTGGTATTTCTCAGGAAATTATCCAACTCCAGGTGGCAATAAGGTTGTAAATAAAGCTTTTATAAATTATTACGAAGGTTTAAAGGTCAGGGCATATTAGACTAAATCTAAAAAAGCTACAATTCTTAAACCTTATTATATTTTGATGATACGGCATCCCAATTTATAACGCTAAAGAAAGCTTCAATGTAATCTGGTCTCCTGTTTTGATAATTTAAATAATAAGCATGCTCCCAAACATCAAGACCTAAAATTGGGGTTTTCCCACATTCTCCAGGCATTAGTGGGTTGTCTTGATTTGCAGTTGAACATATCTCTAAACCACCCTCAGAATCTACACATAGCCAAGCCCACCCAGAGCCAAACCTAGTAGCTGCAGCTGTTGAGAATTTGGATTTAAACTCATCAAAAGAACCGAAGGATTTATCAATTTCATCTGCTAAAGCTCCCTCTGGCTTACCACCACAATTTGGTCCAATTATTTCCCAAAACAGACAATGATTGAAATATCCACCACCATTATTTCTCACTGCACTATTACTCATGTCCAATGTTTTCAAAATTTCTTCAATTGACTTACCTTCAAAATCGGTTCTTTCAATTGCAGCATTAAGCTTGTTTGTATATCCAGCATGGTGTTTTCCATGATGAATTTGCATTGTTTTGGAATCGAAATGCGGTTCCAGTGCATCAAAATTATATGACAGATTTGGAAGTTGAAAACTCATAGTATTTTATATTTTTATTTAAAATTAGTGAAATTATAATTACCACAAAAAAGTTGTCCTATAGATACAAAATAATTGATGCTAGTGCAGGAACAGGAAAGACATTCTCATTAAGAAAGAATATTCTATTGAAGTTATTTTCAGGAGATGATTTTTCATTTAAACATGTTTTAGCAGTCACATTTACAAATAATGCATCAAATGAGATGAAACAGTCAATACTTTCAGACTTATTCGTTATTTCAACCAACCCAAAGAATTCAAAAGTATTCTCAGAAATAAATAAAGAATTTGAAATCAAAAACGTTAAACAAAAATCACAAAAACTCTTAAAAAACATATTGAACAATTTTTCTTTTTTTCAAATATCAACGCTTGACAAATTCAACCACCGATTGATAAGAAGCTTTTCAAATGAGCTTGGACTAGGTTATGATTTTGATCTTATTGTTGATAGAGATGAGTTTTTTGATTTATTGATATTTGAGTTTTTGGATAAAATCCAGGATAATAAGACCTTGCTTACTCTTTTATCAAACTACTCAAAAACAAAAGTTCAACTAAGTAAAAGTTGGGATATTGACTATGAAATAAGGGAGTTATTGGAATTAATCTTTGATGAAACAAACTATCTTAACTTTCTCAAGCTTTCAGAAAATCAAAACTTAAACCTCCAAGATTTAAAAAAAGATATTTTAAAAAAAATAAAAAGTCTTCAAACATCAATTAATAAAAAATGCAAGGAGTTTTTTTTACTCATTGATCAAAATTCAGTACATGTATTTGTCTATCTAAAAAACTTTGTAAAAAGCATTTCTATTAAAAAAATCAATGATTTAAAAACTGAAGCCATTAGATCAAGAATTTTTAATAATCAAATTTTAAAGAAGAGTTTTAGTGGAGATCAGAATGGAAAATATTCAAATACGATATTAAATATTGTTGAAGAAATTCTGTCCATGGTTGAAAAAATACAAACCTATTCCAATATTTTCTCAAACATTGACTTAAATATTTTAGCTACTGAAATCATTAAATTCTCCAATGAACTTCAGGAAGAATCAAACATATTGTTCATTTCAGACTTCAATAAAAAAATAAATAAAGAGCTATTGGACCAACCCTCTCAATATATTTATGAAAAGCTCAGCGTCAAGTTTAAAGATTATTTTATCGACGAATTTCAAGATACTTCATTCCTGCAATGGCAGAATATCATCCCACTGTCATCACATTCAGTACTCAATGAAGGTGTAAACGAAAATCATGGAAGTATATTCCTTGTTGGAGACCCTAAACAGTCAATTTACAGATGGAGAGGTGCTAATCCTGAAATTTTCTCATCATTAAAACAAAGCTCACCCTTTCATATAAAACCTCAACTTATACCTAAAAAAATTAATTTTAGAAGCTGTGAGCAAATTGTAAACTTTAATAATAACTTTTTCAAATTTATATCTTCAAAACTAAACCTGGACAGGGTTGATGAACTTTATGGAAACTTAGACCAGAAGTCAAATAAAAAACCGGATGGAATAACAACAATTACATTTATTGATCAAGAAAAAGATTACGAAGAGCAAACCAGATTAAGTGTTTTGAACATTATCAAAGATAAAATCAGAGAAGGTTACGATTATAAAGATATTGCCATATTATGTAGAAAAAACGACCAATGTAGTCAGATATCTACTTTTTTAATTGAAAATAATATTGATGTAAGGTCTGATGAAATTTCTACTTTTTCATCAATTGAGGAAGTAAGAATATTAGTAAGATTTTTAGGCTTGAAGGTTGACCCTAAAAACAAGGAGCATATTAAGGAAATTCTTAAGTATTACACTCATGCTAATAATCTGCGTGATAAATATGATTTTGTTCAAAATAACCTTGATGATGAAATAGAGTTGATTTTTTCAAATATTCTTGATTTAGATTTCAAAATTTTTTACGGCTCTAGCGATTATGAGTCAATAGTTTACTTGATAAATAACCTTAAACTCTTTGACAAAAACCTTTTACATATCCAATTTTTATTGGACGAGATTCTAAATTATGAACTATCAAGTTCATATAGAAAGGAAAGCTTTTACAGTCATTGGAATAAGAAAAAAGACAAAATAAAAGCAACGTTCATAAACAACTCCAATTCAGTTAATGTCCTAACAATTCACAAGGCAAAGGGGATGGAATTCAGCTTGGTAATACTGCCATACTTTGATTTTAGTTTGAAAAAGTCAAATTTTAAAACATGGATACAGTATCAATCTTCAAAAATAACCACACCAATTTTCGTTGATTATAAAAACTCTTTGAAGTACTTTGATAATAAATCTAAAGCTGTTTTTCAAGAAAAAAACAACGAAATGATTTTAGACTCATTAAATCTCATTTATGTTGCCCTTTCAAGGGCTATTTCACAGAACCACATCATAACAAATACACCTAAAGGTGAGAATTATTCAAGTGTAGCTGATATTTGTCATTCATACTCCAATCAGAAGACTTACACTACTACCAATACAAATGCATCACTTTATAATTTTAGATGGGGGAACTCAAATAAACAAAAAAGTAAAGGTCAATATTTGTCTGAAAAATCAATTAAAACTTTATCTAAAGTAAAAGCTCATGATTTTAATGCTGTTAGAAAAAAATTAAACAGGTCAAAAAAAACATCATATTTTGGAAGTGTATTTCATGATGTTATAGCAAAGACTGAAAGTAAAAAGCAAATAGAAATTGTAGTTAATGATTTTTTTAACAGAGGGTTATTATCAAAGAATGATAAGAATAAAATGATTAAAATGGTAAAATCAGTATTTAACAACAAAAAATTGAGTCATTTTTATGTAAATAGTGACAATATATATAGGGAAAGGGAAATATATCTTTCTAACGGCAAAGTGATTAAGCCTGACAGAATGATTTTACACGAAAATAATGAAGTTTCAATATTAGATTATAAAACTGGGAAACCAAAAATATCAGATAACAATCAAATTATAAATTATATTTCTGAATTAGAAAAGGATTCTTATCGAGTTAGAGAGGCATTTCTTGTCTATCTGGGTAATAAAATATCAATTATTGACCTAATTAGCACTTAAAGTCATTAATTTGATAGGGTTTGAATCATTGCAATAAGGTCAAAATATTGATGTATTTCATTGAAATTCATTAAGTTTGTGGCAAAATCGATTTAAAAACTACTAACATGAATAATTTCGTAAAAATATTTTTTGTCTTTTCAATGATTCTTTTTACAACAAAATCTTTGTCTCAAGACAAGAACAATCCATGGCAAATCAGCTTGGGAACAAGTGCTGTAAACTTTTATGGCACGGCACAAGAGGGTTTGTGCGCCGGATGTAATGATTTATTTCAGGATTACTTTGCTGTAGATAAATATTGGAATATCCAAACATTTTTTAGTACAGCTAGTGTTTCTAGATATACAGATAATGGATTTTCCATTGGTTTAAGATTATCATTGAATAAATTTGACCAAATAGGTAATACCAATGCAATCCCAGGTTATGTTGATGGAAAGGGACCAGAAAAAACAATGATCACTACTGATCTATTTGTTTCTAAAGCTCTTCCAAAACTAACATTTTTCAAGTTTTCACCTTTCCTAGAGGGTGGTGTAGGTCAAGCAAATGTTGATGACACAAATGCCTACACACTAAACGCTGGTGTTGGTGTTGATTTTCCAATTGGTAACAAAGCATTTATAAAGCTTAATACTGTATATAGAAAAGCATTTGAAAATGATGGTGGCCCAAAAACAGTTTATTATGCACCTGGTGTCAATACACATTGGCAACACAATGTATCATTAGCGATCAATTTTGGAGGTAAAGATACAGACGAAGATGGCATATATGATAAGTTTGATGATTGTCCTTTTGAACCTGGATTAGAAGAATTTAACGGATGTCCAGATACAGATGGTGATGGAATTCCAGATAAAGATGATTCATGCCCAACGACTGCTGGTACAGCAGAGTTTAATGGTTGTGCAGATTCTGATGGTGATGGTATTGCTGACCCAGATGATAAATGTCCAGATGTTGCTGGTTTAGCAAAGTTTGGAGGTTGTCCTGATACAGATGGTGATGGTATTGAAGATGCTAAAGATGCATGTCCTGAAGAAGCTGGATTAAGAAGGTTTAGGGGTTGTCCCGACACAGATGGTGATGGAATCGCTGATCCAAAGGACAAGTGTCCTACTGTAGCTGGTCCTGCTGATAACGAAGGTTGCCCAAACCCAACTCAGGAAGCAATTGATGCGCTGAATGAATTGGGAGCAACAGTTCAGTTTGAATTAAACAAGGCTGACCTTAAGGACGAAGCAATAGACCTATTGATTAGTGTTTATGATATCATGTCAAAATTTGGAAATACAAATTTCTCAATTGAAGGACATACTGATACTTCAGGACCTAAAGCTTTTAATCAAAAACTTTCTGAGGAAAGAGCTGGCAAGGTAAAGTCTCACCTAGTTGAAAAGGGTGTTGAGGAATCAAGACTTTCAACAAAAGGATTTGGTGAAGACAATCCAAAAGCCTCAAATGATACAAGAAACGGAAGAATTACCAATAGAAGGGTAGAATTTAAGGTTGTAGAGTAGACAATTACCCTTAGATCATAAAACAACAAAAGAGCGCCTAAAACTTAGGCGCTTTTTTTATTTTTAATAAACAATGAATTCTTTTTTTGAAAAAGCAATTGAAAAGTCTTTAGATGTAAATTCTCTTAAAAGGACTATCATTATCATTCCCAACAGAAGATCAAGAATTTTCTTAAAAAAAGCAATTCAAAGTAAGCTAAACAAGATTTCGATATCACCGGAAATTTATAGTATAGATGATTTCATAGAAAGAATTGCAGACATTAAGGAAACGGAGAAGACTACGATTTTATTCTACCTTTATGAAAGCTACATGCAGATATCAAAAAAAAATGATTATGAAAATTATAATTCCTTTAGAAAATGGGCAAACATTTTTTTAAAAGACCTGAATGATATTCAGATGTCAAACAATAATCATCAAGAGGTTTTGAATTATCTTTTAGAGATAAAAAAAATAAATGCAATCAATGAAGAGGACGAATTTAAACTAGAATTTTGGAAAATTCTTCCAAAAATTTCCGAGATATTTATTGAAAAGCTCAGACAAAATAATTGCGCAAACAAAGGCTTAATTCACCTGGATGCAGAAAAAAATATCGAATTATATAGCAATGCACACAAAAATTATAACTTTTTAATTTTAGGATTAAACTCGCTTTCAAATATCGAGGCTTATATAATTGAATACTTACTTTCTAATAATAAAGCCCAAATCTTTTGGGATTGTGATCAGTCATTTACAAATAACACAATCAATCAATCGGGATATTTTTTTAGGAAATATAAAAACAGCTGGGATCATTACAAGTCTAATATATTTGACTTTGAACACAACAAGCTATCTGAAAAAAAAATCATTGACATATATCCAGCTACAAAAAATGTAAATCAGGTAAATATTGTATCTAATATAATTAGCGACTTAAAAGGGAAAACTGCAATCATTCTCCCCAATCAAGATCTGGTTTTACCCATGCTTAATGCCATTCCAAAAAAACTCAAATCTTATAATTTATCACTATCATTTCCAATGTCTGAAATGCCATTATTTAAATTTTTTAATCTGTTTTTTGAACTTTATGGAGGAAGAGGGGGGTCCAGCTTTTATTTTAGAGATGTACTTAAAATAATAGAGAATAATATTTTCAACACCATATACCAAGAAGAAAAGGATATCGAAATATTTAATCTCAAAATCAAGACATTAAACATTACTTATTTGTCTAAAAAATTTATCGAGTCATTAAAGCTATCTCAAATAGATAGGTTTTTTAGAATGACAAATAAGACAATTGTTGAAGAACTATTAAATTTTACTGACTTATGCGAGGATAAGTTAAATATGGAAATATATTATGATCAGCTAATAAGCTTACGTAAAATATTATTTATAATTCAAAAATTTCAAATTAGCTATGGCTTTGATATTAGTTTTAGAGCTTTAAAAGAAATATTTAATGATATACTTAAAAACCAGAGCATTAATTTATATGGGGATTTAAATGCAGATATTCAAATAATGGGGCTCTTGGAATCTAGAGCTCTTGAGTTTGAAAACGTGATTTTTTGCTCTGCAAATGACGGCATCTTACCAAATAATAATTTTACAAACTCATTACTTACCTACGATTTGAGAAAAAAATTTGAAATACCAACAATTGATGAGGCAGATGCAAGAGAGGCTTATGACTTCTTTAGGTTATTATTCAAAGCTAAAAATATAAGCCTAATATATAATTCAGTTAGCGAAGGGGTAAGTAGTAGTGAAAAAAGTAGATTTATCTACCAGTTGGAGTTGCTCAAAAATGACAATCACGAGATAAACT
>OZSS01000185.1_pt1 | contig 28264 bp, 27 predicted proteins | sample 1779911 | NCBI WGS metagenome assembly OZSS01 (sample SAMEA2603589, study PRJEB24840) | metagenome | biome: Water; feature: Photic zone; material: Seawater sample | place: Mediterranean Sea | collected 2013-11-12 | depth 10 m
TTGTATGGCTGGTATAAAATTCAGTACTATAGAGCAAATTTTAAAAACTAAAAAAATTATAAGAATTATGCCAAATGTTATGGCATCTAATAACAAATCTCAAACTCATCTTTATGTTAAAAATAAAAAATTAATGACTAATAATCTAATAAAATTATTGTCCTCTTTTGGAAAAATAATAAATGTTAGAAATGAAGATCAAATTAATCTTGCTACTTCAGTTTATGGAAGTGGGCCAGCATTTATTGCTTATATAGTAAGTAGTTTTGTTAAAGCATCAAAAAAACTTGCCAAGCCATTCAACATAAATGAATTAGAAGTGATAGAATTATTCAAAAATGTATTAGAAATTAACACTACATCAAAAATGTTAGATAGTTTTATTAGTTCTATTTCTAGTAAGAAAGGCACTACTCAGGCAGGTGTTAATTATATAAAGTCACAAAAAATTGAAAAAATAATATACACAACACTACATAAGGCTTATAAACGAGCTAAGGAAATTGATAGTGAACAAAAAAGCGCAAAAACTAAATAAGACAAACCTTAAAAAGCTTAACTATTTTGCGCATTTAAAGAGTTTTCATACAAAAATCAAATCAGTAAATTCTGACTATGAAGACTTCAATATTTTCATAAAAGATTTTGAATATTTTATTTCAACAGAATTAAAAACCCCAGCTCATGACCTTTCATTAGAAGATAAGATATTTGAAGGTATTATTAACAGATTAGATTTTCTTAATAATTACAAAAATATAACTCTACGAATTTATTTAGAATCTCAAAAAAAGCCAAAATATTTCTTAAATTTATCTAAAAATATAAATTCTTATTTTAATTTATTTTTAAATACTCACTTGGAAAAAACAATGAGTAACATAATTTATGTTTATGCTTTTAATGTCTGGATAGAAGATAATAATAGTCTGGATAAAACTATGGCCTCCATTGGACATGCATTCGAGAATATAAATAGAGTAAAGTCATTTATAAGTAAAAGATGATAAGCTACTCTGACTTTGAAAAAGTTGATATTAGAGTTGGTACAGTAGTAGAAGCAAAAATAAATGAAAAATCTAATAAACCTAGTATTTATTTGGTTATAGATTTTGGAAATGATATTGGACTAAAAAAAACTTCTGCTCAACTCATAAAGAACTATCTACCAGAAGAGCTCATTGGGAAGCAAGTAGCTGCAGTAACAAATTTTCCACCTAAACAAATTGGTAAAATGATTTCTGAAGTATTAGTATTAGGATTTCCTGATGATAATAATGATCCTATATTAGTTATGCCAACAACTAATATATCCAATGGGGGAAAGCTCTTTTAGACTCAAATTTGTAATATCACAGTTACTTTTAATCCACCATGTGATGATTTTTGGAAATTTAATTCTCCATTATTTAATTTTATTAATTTTTGAACGATTGATAATCCTAATCCTGTACCCTGATTTAATTGATCAGATCCTTTAACAAAAGGTCTTATCAATTCTTCTTGTGATAAAGTTGTGCCTGGGCCATTGTCTTCAATGTCTATTTCCCACTTATTATTGATTAAATTAGAACTTATAAATATTTTTTCGGCAAATTTATCAGCATTGTCTAAGATATTCATAACAGCTCTTGTGATTTGATTTTTTCTGATAAATATTTTGCTTTCATTGTTAACTAAAACCTCAAGTTTTTGATAATTTTGAGCAATATTGGATATAAAATTGTGAGTATTTATCTCATCTAAATTTTCATTTTTTTCATTTTTAATAAAATCTAGATAATGATTTAGCATGATATTCATATCTGAAATATTTTGAGATATTGAATTTCTCAATGTTTCGTTATTAATCTCATCAATCATTAAATTTATTCTCGTTAATGGTGTTTTTAAATCATGGCTGATACCAGCTAACATATTTCGTTGATTGTCTAGTGTAGAATTAATGTTATTGTGCATGTTATTAAAATCTTTTATCAATCCTCTAACTTCTGAAGATCCTGTAGGTTTTAAATTTGGAGTCTCGATACCTCTTCCAAAACTTCTTGTAATTATGCCAAGTCTTTTTAGTGGTTGAATTTGTCTTTTTATAAATAAATATGAGATTAATGACAAAATGATACTTATCGCAATTGTCCAAAGAAAAAAACCACTAACAGTTTTTGTTTCAACTCTTTTTCTCGGAATTAAATAAAAATATTCTAATTCTTTTTTATCAAAAAATATAAAATAGCTTTCATTTTGTAAAACCTCAAAATTTCCTGATATTTGACTTAGTGAACTTTTCATTCTTTTTTTGAAAATCCAATTTTTCACTTCTTCTGCTTTGCTAATATCTAAGTTATCAGTTCTTATAATTTGCAAAGTATTTGCATAATTATTAAGTGATGATGAATTTTTTTGCATTTCTAAAATTTTTATTTCATTTGATATAGATTGAGCACTTCTTTTTAAGACTAAATCCCAGTGTAATTCAAAAAATATCACTATTCCTATTATTTGAACTAATACTATTGGTATTGTAATAAGATAAACAGATCTTACTAAAAGGCTCTCTGAAAAATTACTCCATTTAAACATTAAATGAAAATTTTGTATCCTTTTCCATGAACCGATCTGATTATGTCTTTTAAATTACATTCTTTTTTTAGTTTTAATCTCAATCTGGAAATTTGCATATCACCACTTCTTGATAAATAATCTAATCCTAACTCTGTGTTTAACAGGTCTCTGGTTAAATATTGGTGTGAATTATTTATTAGCAATTTCAGAATTTTTACTTCATTGCTCGAAAGATTAATATTTTGTTTTTTAAATAGTAATTGTTCTTTTTTTAAATCAAATTCCGTTTCACTACTAAAATTTATTGTATCTAGGGATTGTTTTTTCGAGATATTTTTTTTTATCTTGAGCAATAACTCTCTTGAGTCGAATGGTTTGCCAATATAATCGTCAGCACCCAATTCTAAACCAGTTACTCTATCGTCTACATTGCTTAATGCAGAAAGAAAGATTACAGGTGTATTAACTCTATTTTTAATTGTATTTTCATAAAAATCCAGACCTGTGCTGTCAGGGAGCATTACATCTAAAACAATCAAATCAAACAAGAATAGTTTTACTAATTTTTTTGCTTCTTCAATGTTTACTGCTTTAGATACAATATAATCATTATTTATTAATAATTTTTCAATAAGCGCTTGGAGAGTTTCATCATCTTCAACTAAAAGTATATGCTTATCATTCATTACAATGACTCTATAATATTAATAAAACCAGACATATTTTTTGGATCTGTTTTCTTAAAAACTTTAATTATTTTCTCATTTATTCTATTTGTTGTTTTTTCAATTAACTCTTCCCCGTTTTTAGTTATTGAAATTGTCTTATTATCCAAATTTAATATATTTTTTATCTGTAAATCTTTTAGTATTAAATTTAAATTTTGTTTCTTTAAAAATACTTTATTTGCAATATCAATCTTTTTTTTAAATCCCTTTTTAATCTCTAAAATCACTATTAACTCATTAAATGTTAAATTATTTAATTCACAACAAATTTGGATTTCTCTTTGAAGAGATTTATAAGATCTATGTAAACCTAAAATTATCTCTAGAGTATTTTCTTTTTTAAAATATAAAGTATCGGCAAAACTTAAATTCATAAGATATAAATATAATTATATTGTGAATTTTAATAAATAATATTACATTATTTCGAATTATGGAAATTATCCCCTTTGATAAGAGAATTGGTTTTATCTGGTATAACGGTGAATTTGTTGAATGGCAAAATGCCACTACTCACGTGCTTAACCATGGTTTGCATTATGGAAGTTGTGTTTTTGAGGGTTTAAGAGTTTATGGGGAAAAAATTTATAAATTAGAAAAACATACTGATAGGTTGTTTTTTTCTGCACAAAGAATGGGCATCGATGTGCCTTATTCTAAAGATGAGATAAATAGAGCTCACGAGGAAACCATTAAAAAAATGAATATAAAGTACGGTTACGTTCGTCCTGTAATTTGGAGAGGAAGTGAAATGATGGCTATTTCTGCTCAAAAAAATAAGATTAATGTAGCTGTTGCTACTTGGGAATGGCCTAGTTATTTTACTAAAGAAGATCGATTAAAAGGAATATCTCTTCAAACAGCTGTTTGGAAAAGACCTCCTCCAGATTGTATACCAACAGACACTAAAGCAGCTGGTCTGTATATGATTTGCACTTTAAGTAAACATGAGGCTGAAAAGAATGGTTATACCGATGCTTTGATGCTGGATTATAAAGGAAGAGTAAGTGAGTCTACTGGTTCAAATATCTTTTTAGTGATTAATGGTGAAATTCATACCCCTGTACCTGATTGTTTCTTAAATGGTATTACGAGACAAGCTGTAATAGAAATTGCAAAAAATGAAGGTATTAACGTAATCGAAAGAGATATATATCCAGACGAAATTTCAAAAGCTGAGGAAATTTTTCTTACAGGATCTGCTGTCGAGGTAACCCCAGTTGGTAAAATTGATAATCAAAATTTTAAAGTTGGAAATATTACAACTAAGATTTCAAGTCTATATATGAAAGAAGTAGACCCTAATTACGAAGACAACGATTAATTAATAATTTCTCTCCATTTTAACATTTTTTCATTATCTTTATTTTTTTGATAGACCATTTCTTTCTCTTCGTTGTCTAATAAATGAAATTTCCAAAAAGCAACATCTATCTTTAAGCTATCAATTACATACTCACACGCCTCTATAGAATTTGATCGGTGAGACGAGGAAGTAATTACTAAAACTATTTTTTCTCCCAAGTTTAATCTTCCTATTCTGTGAATTATTAAACATTCACTAAGATCCCATTTTTTTAAAGCTTGTAGTCTAATTTTTTCAAGCTGAGATATTGCCAATTCTTCGTAACATTCTAAATATATTCCTTTAATTTCAGTATTTGAAAAACTTAAATCAGACCTTACTGTTCCCAAAAAAAAACTATACGCACCATTTTTATTAGAAGATATGTTTTTGAACTCATTTTCTAAATCAAAACTTTCTTTTACAATTTTTATCATTATCCACCTGTGACAGGTGGCAGAAAAGCCAAAACGTCACCGTTATTTAATATTCGATCATTATCGTTTAACTCATTCAAGTTAAGAAAGTACTTCACACTGTCATCTTTAAATATTTCTTGAAAAATAGGGTCTTTTGAAATGAGGTTATTCTTTAATTCTTTAAAACTTATTGCTTTATCTAATTCAATTAGATCATGGCTTTTTTTAAGCTTAACCCTTATCCAGGAAAAATATTTTATTGTAATATTCAAATATGCTTTAGACCCTTTGCTACATAATTGTATCCTGATAACAAAGTAATTATAGCAGCAAGCCACAATGTAACTAACCCTAAATTCCATAAGAAATCGTTTAACTCAAAACCTAAACTTATAATAAGAATAGATAAACTAACCATTTGAAAAGTAGTTTTATATTTAGCTAACTTACTAACTGGCATATCAGTATTCAATTTTGCTAAAAATTCTCTTAGGCCTGAAATTGCTATTTCTCTTAACAAAATAATTATAGCAGGAATAACATGAACATCAGCAATGACTCTTGTATCAATTAAAACAATGATAACCGCAGCAATTAAAAGTTTATCAGCAATCGGATCTAGTAACGTACCAAGTTTAGAAGATTGATTTAAAGTTCTAGCTAAATATCCATCAAAATAATCAGATATTGAAGAAACTATAAATAATAACCCAGCTATAAGAACAACATTAGAGTTATCTGAAAAAAGTAAATATAAAATTATGGGTATTAATATAATTCTAACAAAAGTTATTATATTAGGTATTGTGTAGATCCTAGCCATTTATCTTATCTAATATAGCCTTTATATTTTTTGAATTTAAACCTTTTATTTGAGTTAACTCGTCTCTATTTGCCCGCTTTAAATTTTGCACACTTCCGAAAAAATTGATAACTCTCATTTTTTTTACTTTTCCTATGCCATCTATGTCATCTAAAAAACTAGTTTTTAATGAATCGGACATCCTTTTCATACTATTTTTTTTAGATAGTTTGTGAGCTTGATCTCTCATTTTTTGAATAAATCCCTCTATTTGAGGATTATCTTTTAAAGATAAATTTTTCTCATCTATTAAATGATATCTATCAAACCTGAAATCCCTCTTAAAACCTTTAGAAACACCAATTAATTTAATATTTTCGTTTATACCACTTTCATTGATAGCTTCTTGACATATCTTTAAGTAAGGTTGCGCACCATCTATGATTATTATATCAGGTAAAATCTTATCATCTTTGGAAAAGCGAGATTTAAATACTTTTCTCATTAAGTCTGCATCACCAAATTTTTTTAAATCATAGTCTTTAAATTTATAAGTTCTTGAGTCCTTAATACTGAAACCCTCTTCATTAAATACTACATATGAAGCAACCGCATAATTATTTCCGAAAAAACTATTGTCATAGGCTTCTACTCGTTCAACATTATTTTTGATATTAAATTTAATCTTCAGTAAGTTTAAAATTTCTTGATTATTAACATATTTTTGTTTTTGAAGACTTACCTCTTTATCATTACGTTTAGCGGTAAGATTTGATATTTTTTGTATACCTACAATATTATTACTTTTTAGAGATACATCTATTTTGTAGTTTTCTTTCATAATAGATTTTAATTCGTTATATCCTTGAATTTTTTTTGAAATAATTATTTTTTTTGGCCTAAAACTTTTTAAATAAAATTGTATAATTAATGAGGTAGGATCAATATCTTCTTCAAATTTATCAGAATAGTATATTAAATTTCCTCCGAGATATCTCCCATATCTAATAAAACCAATATAAATTGAGAAATGTTTTTTATTATCAATATGGATATAATCAAAATTAGTCTCTTGGGTACTTATTTTTACTTCTTCTCTAATAATATAATTTAATGATTGAATGCTATCTCTTAATTCTGCAGCTTTTTCATAATTTTGACTTTCACTAAAATAAACCATTTGTTTCTCTAGTTTATTAAATATTTTTTTCTGACTACCTTGAAAAAATTTTATGGTATCACTGACCTGATTTTTGTATTCATTTTCATCAACTTTGCTTACACATGGAGCAGAACATTGTTTAAGGTCATAAAGCAAACATGGTCTAGTTCTATTTTTAAACTCTGAGTCATTACAACTTCTAAGTTTAAAAGATTTTTGTAATATCTTTATCACTTTGTCAGTTTTCAAAGCCGATGTAAAAGGCCCAAATACTTTGTCCTCATTTGAAAAATCATTCCTGAATCTAGTTAGTCTTGGAAAAGCCCCATTTGTTATTTTAATTAAGGGAAAACTTTTATCGTCTTTTAAACGAATGTTATATCTAGGAGAAAATTTCTTAATAAGTAAAGCTTCTAATAAAAGTGCATTTCTCTCTGACTCAGTAAGTTCAAAATCTATATTAACCGTCTGAGACACCATTTTTTGCAGTCTCCTTGGTAATTTTGGTAGATTACCATAATTAGATAATCTTCTTTTAATATTAATAGCTTTACCAATATAGATTGGAATATCTTTTTTATTTTTAAAAAGGTATACACCAGATGTTTTAGGTGCATCTTTTAGCCTACTTTTTAATATTTCCAATCCAAACATTTGACTATTTTACACAGAATATATTAAGCGTAAGAAAAATATAGATACTTTTATTTTAAAAAGAAATATATTAAGAATTCCTTTGAAATCAGAACTAAAGACTCAATTATTATCGCCATATAAATTTTTAAGTGATAAATTCTATAAAAAATCCAAGTCCCCAAGTTTTCCAGAATATAAGATAAGATTCCGTAACAATAATTTTGAAGAATTTACAAAACTTAATAACAAAGACTGGGTTAATCTTTTTGGAAAATTTGAGAGTGAATACTTACCATCTAACTCTAATTTAGCTATGAAATATCATGGCCACCAATTTAGAGTTTATAATCCTGAAATTGGAGATGGTAGGGGGTTTACTATTGCCCAGTTTTACAAAGATAAAAAGTTGTTTGACCTAGGAACTAAAGGCAGTGGAAAAACAGTCTATTCTCGAAGTGGCGATGGTCGATTAACTTTAAAAGGAGGTGTAAGAGAGGTACTTTGTTCTTCTTATTTAGAAGCGATGGGCCTAAAAACTTCTCGATCCCTATCATTAATTGAAACAGGTGAAGATTTATATCGAAGTGATGAACCCTCCCCAACTAGATCTAGTGTTTTAGTAAGAATTTCACATTCCCATATCAGGATTGGAACTTTTCAATATCATGCATATCACCAAGATAATCAGAGTTTAGAGAAATTGATAAAATCAGTTGGAAAATATTACTTTTCCTTTAGTGATGTGGAGAATACACCATTGAATTTTTTTTCTTTAGTCGTTCAAAATTGTGCAAAATTAGCTGCCTCTTATAACATTTTTGGCTTTGTCCACGGTGTTCTCAATACTGATAATATTAACATAACCGGAGAAAGTTTTGACTACGGGCCTTATCGTATGATGGAAAAATATGATCCAGAGAAAGTAGCAGCTTACTTTGATCATTCCGGTCTTTATAAATTTTCAAATCAAGTTGATTCTATTTTTTGGAATGTTCAACAATTAGCTTCAATCATGACACTTTTTATAGAAAAAGAATTAATAATAGAAGAACTAAAAAAATATATAGAGCTTTATAATGAAGAAGTTATAAAACTATTCTTTAAAAGATTGTCTCTTAAACCCAGCAAATTGCAATTGCATAATCAAAAATTATTAAATGATGTTTATGAAATATTACTAAAGAGCCCTTATCTTTACGAAGAGGTATACAACGACCTTAGAGGAGGAAGACAAAGATTAAATATTCAAACTGAAATTAAACGGAAATATAAAAATTATGATTTAGATTCAATTTTTAAAAATCATGAAATTTTCAATAATCTAGATGTTAAGTCTTTGACTCAAATTCCAAAGGAAACACTTCTATATGATGAAATAGAAAAAATCTGGCATGATATAGATAATAATGATGACTGGTCATTGTTTAATAAGAAAATCGATAGTATAAATATATTTAAGCAAGCGAATATAAATCATGGACTGGGATAAATTAAAAATTTTTCATAATGTTGCTTTAGATCTTAATATATCTGAAGCAGCTCATAAAATGAATATTAGTCATTCTTCTATTAGTAGACAAATAAGTGCTCTTGAGAGAGATTTGAAGGTCTCACTTTTTAAAAGACATGCTAGAGGACTGACACTAACTGAACAGGGAAAAATTTTATTTAAAACTGCTCACGATATATTTGGTAAGATAGCTCTCACTGAAGCTAAATTGACAGAGTCTAAAGAGAAGCCTACTGGGCCACTTACTATAGCTGCGACAGTTGCATTTGGCACAACATGGTTAGCGCCTAGAATTGAAAAATTTACAAATTCATACCCAGAGATAGATGTCTCAATAATTATTGAAAACAAGTATACTGATTTGGCCCAAGGTGAGGCTGATGTTGCTTTGAGGCTGACAGAACCTACCCAAATGGATCTGATTAGGTTTCCACTTTATGAATTTCAATTTAAGATTTATTCCTCCCCAGAATACATAGAAAAATTTGGAATTCCAAAGGATGTCAGTGAACTACCAAATCATAAGATTGTTGCTTTTGGAGATAGTGTTGAACCCTCTATTCCAGATGTAAATTGTATTTTGGACTTACTTCCTAAAAATAAAAAAGTTAAAACACTCTTTATCTCAAATATGTATGGAGTTATGAGAGCTATAGGAGGAGGGGCAGGGATTGGAGCATTACCTGAATATATGAGAATATCCAATAATAATCTTGTTCCCATTTTGCCAAATGCCGACACTCCTAAGACTATTATATATTTTACATATCCCCCTGAACTAAAAGGTTCTAAAAAAATTGAGGCTCTTAGAGATTTTTTAGTTAGAGAAGTTAATAAAGAAAAAAAAAGTTAGTCTTTTTTGATAAATTTTTTATTACAATAATTACAAACAACTTCTTGTTTTTTATCGATCTTAAAATAAACAGCTGGATGGCCGAGATCACCACTACCACCATCGCACATGATTACATTTACCGTCTTTGAGACATACTCTACTTCTTGAGAATTTTCTAAATTAACTTGATCACTCATAGAGATACAAGTTCTGAGACCAAATTAGTATATTTTTTTGGGTCGTCTAGGTTTTCACCTTCCATCAGTTTTGCATGATCATAAAGAATTTCACAAAATTTATCTTTTTGGTTTTTGTCTAGAGACTTTAGCTTATTAACCAATTCATGATTAATATTAATTTCTAGAATTCTTTTTTCATCAGAAATATTTTGATTATTAGCAGCCATCAATTTTTTTAAATGCATATCCATATCATTCTCATCAGCAACCAAACATGAAGCACTTGTAGTTAATCTCTTAGAAATTTTAACATCTTTAACTTTATCTTTAAGATTGTCTTTTAAAAATCCAACAAAATCTTTATCTTCTTTAGGTTCTTCTTTTTCTTTTTTTGAATCTTTTTTGTCCTCTATATCTACTTCACCTTTAGTAATAGATGTAAACTCATACTCTTTGAATTTCATTTTCATTGGCATCCAGAATTCGTCAACTGGATCTGTGATTAACAGAACATTTATTTTTTTATTTTTAAATAATTCCATTTGAGGACTGTTAAGAAGGTTGCCTTTATTTTCACCTGATATGTAATAGATTTTCTTTTTATCATTAGAAAAATCAGTTACGTATTGATCTAATGTAATCATCTCCTCTTTTTCAGAACAGTGAAATGTTGAGAACTCAAATATTTGATCATGAAAGTCGTTAAATTCATATAGTCCCTCTTTAATAACAGGTCCAAAATTTTTCCAAAATTCTTGAAATTCATTAGGTTTTTTTTTCTTTAATTCTTGAATTTCTTTAAGAACTCTTTTTGTAATAGCATTAGATATTTTATTAATTACTGCATTATTCTGTAAAATTTCTCTTGAGATATTTAAACTCAGATCCTCAGTATCTACTACACCTGGTATAAATCTCAACCAGGCAGGAATTAATGCATCTAATTTATCAGAAATAAATACTTTATTTACGTACAGCTTTAGTTTGTTTTTTCGATCTGGATGATAAAGATCTTGAGGCTGTGTTTTGGGTAAATATAGAAGTGCAGTGTAATTTACGACTCCTTCAGCTTTAAAATGAATTGTTGTTAAAGGTTCATCATAGTAACTTGAAATTTGGTTATAAAAAGATTTGTAGTCATCTTTCTTTATCTTCGATTTTTCTTTTAGCCAAATAGCTTCAGCAGAATTAACTTGCTCTTCAGGTTTTTCATCTTTTTTCTTTTCCTTTTTATCGTCTTCGGACGTTACAAAAATGGGGAAAGGAACAAAATCAGAATATTTTTTTATTATTTCTTCTATTTTGTATTTACTTAAAAACTCATTTTCATCCTTCTTAATGGATAAAGTAATTTCAGTTCCAATTTCATTGTATTCTGTTTCTTCAATTGAAAATGTACCCTTGCCATCTGAAGTCCAGAGGTAACCATTAGATGAGTCATATTTTTTTGATCTAACTACTACTTGATCTGAGACCATAAATGATGAATAAAAACCAACACCAAATTTACCAATTTGATTTATATCGCCTTTCTTATCCCCCATCTTTTTTATAAAATCTTCTGTTCCAGATTTCGCAATCGTGCCTAAATTTGATTGCATGTCCTTTTCGTCCATACCAATCCCATTATCTTTTATAGATATGGTATTGTTCTTTTCGTTTATATGGATTTTAATTTCAAACTTATTTGTTTTTGCAGCTTTAGAGTCGGTTTGACTGACATACCTAAGTTTTTCACAAGCATCTGATGAATTTGATACTAATTCACGTAAAAATATTTCTTTTTCTGTATAAAGTGAGTTAGCTACTATATCTAAGAGTTTTGATACCTCTGTTTCAAATTTTACTGTTTTCTTTTCCGCTTGTTGTTTATTCATTTTTTTCTAATATCCTTATTATAAGCAATGTTTACCAATGACAATACTGAGTGTTCTACAAAAATATCTATCATTTCACAAATCAAATTTGATAAATGGCTTTTAAAACAATCATCATTTATTAAAAATTGGTCTTTATCTAATAATTTCAAGGCAGAATCTGGAAAAATTCTTAAAGTTCCTTATGAAGATGGAAGGCTAAAAGAGGTTCTGATCGGAGAGGGGGTAGATCAAAATCTTGAGGGGGTCAGTTCTTTTTCCTCATTAAATAACGGTAACTACTACATATTTGCTAAATTTGCTAAATCAAAAGAATCAGAGATACATAAAGCTTGGGCATGGGGAAATTATAGCTTTCAGTCAAAACCTAAAAAAAATTTATTGTATATCAAAGACCAAAAAGAATTAGAGTTTCTTATTTTTTACACACAGTGTATTAATTTTTCTAGAGATTTAATCAACAGCCCTGCAAACAAATTAAATCCATTATCTTATTACACAAAAATAAAAAATAATCAGATGTTTAAAAAATTTAATTTTGTTGAATATTCTGAGAAAGATATAGGTACACAATTTCCTCTTACTTATGCTGTTGGTAAATCTTCGTCTGTTAAACCAAAAGTAATAGAAATAACAAATAAAAAAATTCTTCAAAAAGATAAGCCTCTCGTCATTATTGGTAAGGGAGTCACATTTGACACTGGTGGTGTAAATATTAAACCAGGAAACTCTATGAGAAACATGAAAAAAGATATGGGTGGTTCTGCGATTGCAATATCATTATTTTTATTGGCAAATTACTCTCTAAAAAAAACTAAAATAGTTTTAATTGCTCCTTTAGCTGAGAACTCAGTATCCTCTAAATCAATGAGACCAGGTGATGTCTACAAATCAGCATCAGGGAAGTCAGTTGAAATTGCACACACGGATGCTGAGGGAAGACTTTTATTGGCAGATGCTATTGAAAAAGCGATGTCTTATAACCCAAGTATGATTATTGATTTCGCAACCCTTACTGGTGCAGCTAGGGTTGCTTTAGGTGAGGACTTACCTGCTTATTTTTGTAACAATGAATTAATTGCAAAAAAAGTTGATAATTTAAATAAAGAAAAACTGAGATGTTGGAGATTACCCTTGTACCAACCCTATTTAAAAAAGATTAAATCGCAAGTTGCAGAATTAAGTAATGCTTCTTTGGATGGTATGGCTGGATCTATCACAGCAGCACTTTTTTTAAAAGAATTTTTGAATAAATCTGATACACCTTGGCTACATTTTGATACCTATGCCTGGTCTCAAGGCTCGATATTAGGATCTAATGGTGCAGCATTACAGGGATTGGAAATAATGATTGAATTCTTAAGGAAAAATTTCAATTAGTGAAATATTTAATTATCCTTACTCTGTTACTGTCGGGATGTATCACAACAGATCGATCTTTTAATACCTCAAATATTTGTGATATTTTTAAAACTAATCCTAAGTGGAAATCATATGCAGAAAAAACGAAAGAAAAATGGGGCGTCCCTGTTAGTTTACAATTAAGTTTTATCAAACAAGAGTCTTCTTTTGAAAGAACGGCAAGACCTCCGAGAAAAAAGGTATTAGGTTTTATACCAGGTTTACGACCTTCAAGTGCTTATGGTTATAGCCAAGCTTTAGATGGGACATGGGAAGAATATAAAGTTTCTACAAAAAACTTTAATGCTGATAGAAAAAATTTTAAAGATGCGAGTGATTTCATTGGATGGTATGTTGATGGAAGTTACCGATTATTAAAAATTAATAAAGGTGATGTCTACAATCATTATCTCGCCTATCATGAGGGCAAAGGAGGATTTCAGAAACAATCCTATAATAAAAAAAAATGGCTACTTGATGTGGCAAAAAAAGTAGAGCGCCAAGCAAAAGACTATTCAAATCAAATAACAAAATGTAATTTCCATAAAAATAGTGTGTTTTAATTGTTACAAAAAACAGATCTTATAAATTATTTTCATTCCAGTTTTACCGACCCTGAGTATAAAGGGATAGGAACAGAGCACGAAAAATTTATTTTTTATACTAAAGATCATAAAAGACTTAAATTTGATGGTGAGGTGAGTGTTCAAAATTTATTTCAATTTTTCTTATCAAAAGGCTGGCAGAAAAATGAATATAACAGCTTTAATCAACTGATATCTTTATCTAAAAATGGTGCAAGCATTACTCTAGAACCAGGTTGTCAGTTGGAATTATCTGGGAAAATATTAAAAAATGTTCATCAAACATGTACCGAGTCCTACGAGCATTTAAGAGAACTAGAAGAATATGCTGAATTAAATAAATTATGCATATTAGGTCTTGGTTTCGACCCAATAAGTAAATTAGAGGATTTATCTTTTATCCCAAAAGAACGTTATAAAATTATGAGAGAATACATGCCAAAAGTTGGTTCTAGAGGTTTAGATATGATGACAAGAACCTGCACAGTTCAAGCTAATTTGGATTATTTTAATGAAAATGATTTAATTAAAAAATTTGTTGTTGCAAATAGGATCCAACCAATTGTGATGGGTATATTTTGTAATTCTCCTTTTCGTGAGTCAAAACATAATGACCTAGTCAGTAATCGAATTTTCACTTGGCAAGACACAGATAATCAAAGGTGTGGAATTAAAAAGTCATTTTTAAATAAAAATTTTACGATTGAAGAATATGTTGATTTTGTTCTAAAAGTTAAAAACTATTTTTTAAAAATAAATGGAAAATATTTTGATACAACTGATTACACATTTGATGAATTACTTACTAAAAGTGTCTCAAATAAAGAAATTTTGGGGTATAATTTAACAATACAAGATTGGATAAACCACTTATCCACAATTTTTACTGAAGTCAGATTAAAGTCTTATATCGAACTTAGGGGAGCAGATGCAGGAAAATGGGAAATGATTTGTGCATTGCCTGCTTTTTGGATTGGCATACTTTATGATGATGAAAATCTCGACTACTTATGGAAGGAAACAAGCACCTGGCAAGAAAATGACATATTAAATTTGTATCAGGATGTTCCATCTGAGGGTTTAAACAGTAACTTTATGAATTTACCCCTATATGAGCATGGTAAAAAACTATTAAGTTTGTCAAAAAAAGGATTAGAAAAAAGAGGGTATCTTAATTCTGATGGTAGAGATGAAAGTATTCATTTAGAAAAATTAAATAGCATTATTGAACAACAAAAAAATCCCGCAGATTTGTTAATTGAAGAGTTCAAGGACAAAAAAAATATATTATCATTGCTAAATAATACTTATTATTAAAATTATTATGAAATTTCTTTTTCAAATGGACGATCCTCAGAAAATTAACATCAACGAGGATTCTACTTATATGCTTATTCGTGAGTCTTTAAGAAGGGGGATAGAATGTTATTATAATGATCCGAGCTGGGTTTTTAGTGAGATTAATAAAGTTAATAAAATAAAATCTTATGTCTTAAGCTTAAAATTAAATAAAAATAATAAGCTCTCATATCAGAAGATGAATTTAAAAGAGATTGATTTAGAAAAAATGAATGCCATTTTTATTCGTCAAGATCCACCATTTGATTTAAATTATATATCCAATACATACTTGCTGGATCGATTAAAAAAACCTTTACTAGTTAACAATCCAAAGGAGATTAGAAATTTTCCAGAAAAGCATATTATGATGAATTTTCCAGAGTTAACTCCACCTACATTAATATCTTCAAATATAGAAATAATCACAAAGTTTATAAAAAAAAATAAAGAAGTAATTATAAAACCAGCCTATGGAAATGGAGGGCTTGGAATACAAAAAATTTATTTTAATAAACCGAATCTCAATCTATTTATCAAAAACTATCTTAAAAAATTTTTTAATAGCCCAATCATTGTTCAAAGATTTTTAAAAAATTTTAATAAAGGTGATAAAAGAATTATTTTAATTAATGGAAAAATAGCTGGTGGAGTTTTAAGGGTACCAAAAACTAATAGTATTAAGGCTAATTTTCACGCAGGTGGTAAGCCTGTAAAAACGAATATCACTTTAAAAGAAAAGCTTATTTGTAAGAAAATAAAGCCATTTCTTATAAAAAATGGTTTAATTTTTGTTGGTATTGACGTAATTGATGGCTATTTAACAGAAATAAATATTACATCTCCTACAGGAATTCAAGAAATCAATAGATTGAATAATAGCAAGATTGAAAAAGATATTATTGATTTTGTATTTAAATCACTGCAGTAAATTTTCAAAGAGCTTATTAATATTTTTTTGAATTAATTCTTCAATAGGTTTTTTTATTGTCCCATCAGGCACTATTCTTTCATATGAATAACTTCCATTTTGATATTTGATTACAAAATCATCGCTATCAATAATATCAAAAATTGTAAGTTTAAAATTTTCTTGTGCCAATTCTAGTTCTGCTTTTAGCGTTTCACTGTCTGGTGATGATAAGATTAAGTCTTCAATTATTAATTTATTCAAATCTTTATTTATAATTTGTCCGCTGATAGAGCTACTTTGATTTATAAAAGAATTTGCAAGTGTATTTAATAACTCATTTATTTGTTCAAAATCTGAAATATCTTGAGACAAAGATTGCATAAATAAAACTAATGCAAATTCTTCATCTGAAACTCTAATATTTATAGTTCCATTTATATTTCCAGATATATTTTGAATGTTACCAAGGCCTATAGGATCTGGAACGCTTAAAGATAGATCAATATTACCTTTGATTCGTGATGTATTTAAAAATAAATTATCTAACTTTGATAAATTTATTTCTTTTAATTCAATTAATCCTGTAAACATATTGTTATTAATTGAACCAGATATATTTGAAATTTTATCTTTATGAATAAGATCTAAATTTTCGATTAAAAAAATATTATTTAATGGTTCAATTTTTAAGTTTGTTTGTAAAAAATCAAAGTCGACTATGTCAATAATATTTGAAAAGTCATCCGTAGAGAATTGAGAGACTATTTGTAATAAATTTGTTTTATCTAAATTATCAATTCCAATATTTATCGAAGCATCGTTAAAGTTATTTAAGTTTAGATAACCGGTTATTGATAAATTTACATCATCTGAACTAACAAATTCCAGATTTTTAATATTTAATATACTCCCATCTATGACGCCCTTCATATTTATGTAATCTGAATTTAAAATTGATAAAAATTCTTTTAAGCTGTCTGATGGAATTAAGCTGAATTGGTCAAATTCATCTAATTGAATATCTAATTGTGTATTGTTTATATCATTAAACTCATATTTACCTTTGATTTTAGCAAAATTTCTATTGTTATTAGTTATATTTAGCTCATTTAATTGCAGAATATTATTCACAAAATTACTAGAAAGCTGAATTTCATCAAACTTAAGTTGCTTTAATAATTCTGCGTTAGGTAAAAAATCTAACAGTTCTAAAATATCAGCTTTAGAGTTTGATTTCAGATTTGTGTTAATATTAGCTTTATTAATATTTAATTCTTCTATAGATCCGTTTATTCTTATGATTGTTTCATTATTGGATTTATAAGAAATATTATTTATAGCTAAACTACCGGCATTATAGTTTAAGTCAAAGGTTTCAATTATTCCTTTTGGAATACCTGCAATATTATTTAAGACTTGAATATTACTAACAAGCTGTAACAAATTATCTGTAGAAATATTCTCTCCTCTTATGTTTAAATCTGAGTTAATTAAATTATTTAAATCGATAGTCCCTTTAATATTAATTTGTGATTTATCTGCAAGTGTTATTGATAAGTTTTCAATATTTATAATTTCTTTTGAATATTCACCACTTACACTTAAACTTTGAAAGTTTATCTTCTTCAATAATTGTTGATAATTTTCTCCTAAAAGTAATACTAATTCGTCTATTTCTAATTCATCTATAGTAAAACCAATTTTTTTTACGTCAGAGTCAATTGTATAAATATCAAAATATAAATCAGAACCTTTATAATTAAATTTATTTGTGACAATACGAGAAGTATTATCCTCAGACAAAATATTTATTTTTAAATTGTCAATATCACCCTCTAGTAAAATAGAGTTATTTATCAAATTAGAATTTATGTTCTCTATTCTTGCTTGATTAAGCTTAATTGAAATTTCATCTTCATTAAATAATGACCTAGAAATTTCAACATCTTTTGCCACAATGTCACTTTTGAAAGTATTATGATTAATTTTAAAACTTGAATTGTCTATAGATAAAATGGGTTTAGGCAAAATTTTTAACGTTTGATTTGATAAACTATTTAAACTAACTAAACCTTTTGTTTCTCTTTCAATTATTTCCTGAGAAAGTAAATTAATTGGTAATCTTAGAAAACTTAATCCAAATAAAATAATTAATAATAAAATAGCTATAATTGGAATAATGACTTTTAATTTTTTCATTTATTTCTTTTATAAATATAAGAACGTAAAATAGATTATATAGGCTAATATCAAGCTCAGAGAAATTAATTTACCAGCTATTTTTAGAGAAATTATGACAAAAAATAATAATGATGTAGCCAGAAATAACCATTTATCTACATAACCAAGTAATTCATAAAAATTTATACTCCCATTAATAAGTATGGCAATAATCGTTATTCCAAAGATGTTAGCAATGTTTGAGCCCAAAATATTTCCAATTGCCAAATTATTTTGTTTTTTGACAATTGAAAGAATTGTAGCAATTACCTCAGGTAATGATGTCCCAAAAGCAACTATTGTTATCCCAATAGTTGTTTCAGCTACTCCAAATATACTAGTTAAGTTTTTCGCATATACGATGAAGTATTTAGAACTATAAAATAAAGCAACAAAGGCTAATAATATTTTTAAAAAAATAATGTAAGTCGACAAATTTTTTAAATCAACTTTTGTAGAGACATCATCAATAGGTTTCCTTACTTCAAAAAAAATAAAAACACAGAGTATTCCAAAGAGAAAAAATCCAGATAGATATCCAAGATTAAAGTTAAAAATAATAAAAAAAAAAAAAGTAATTGAAAAAATTAAGAAAAATAAAAAAGTACTTTTGTCTCTTTCCTCAGTTACTAGCTTGCTAATAGGGTAAAGCATAATACCACCTACTAACAATATATTTGCTATGTTGCTACCTACAAGATTACCTGCAACTATTCCAACAGAATTTAATTTTAATGCTTGAAATGTTGCCGCAAACTCAGGGAGAGAGGTGCCAATAGCAATAATAAATATACCTACTAGGATAGGTCTGATTTTATATATTTGTGAAACAATTATTGAATTTTTAATAGCTAGATCACATGACCATATTAAAACAATAAGACTTATTAATACTCCTATAAAACTTTCAATCAATTCATACCCATTTGATCTTTTTTTAGTTTTCTAATTTCATCTCTAAACATTGCAGCTTTCTCAAAATCCAAATTTTCAGCCGCAGTTAACATTTTTTTCTCTAATTTTTGAACATGTTTCTCAAACTTATTTGGACTCAATTTCTCAATTTCAGATGTACCAACAGTATAGCTATCTTTCTCGTATATGCTTTCAATAATTTCACCAATATTTCTTTTTACAGATTGAGGTGTAATGCTATTTTTTTTATTAAATTCAATCTGTTTAGTTTTTCTATATTCTGTCTCTTCTAGAGCTGCTTTGATACTTTTAGTAATAATATCTGCGTATAATATTACTTTGCCATTAACATTTCTTGCTGCTCGACCTATGGTCTGAACTAAACTTGTTTTTGACCTTAAGTATCCTTCCTTATCAGCATCAAGGATAGCTACCAAACCACATTCGGGTATATCCAGACCCTCTCTTAGTAAATTTATACCAATTAAAATATCAATTTCTCCTATCCTCAAAGAGCGAATAAGTTTTATTCTATCAATTGTTTCAACATCAGAGTGCATATATTCAACTTTAAAATTATGTTCTTTTAAATAATTTGTTAAATCCTCAGCATTTTTTTTGGTAAGAGTTGTGATTAGCACTCTATTTTTATTACCTAGAGTAGTTTGTATTTCACCCATCAAATCTTCCACTTGGTTGACAGTTGTTTTGATCACACACTCGGGGTCAATTAGGCCAGTTGGTCGAATAATTTGCTCAACGTATTTGTTTTCAACTTCATTCAATTCCCAAGGACCTGGTGTTGCGGATAAAAAAATAGTAGGAGGTCTCATCATATTCCACTCTTCAAATGTCAAAGGACGATTATCTAATGCAGACGGAAGTCTAAAACCATAATCAGAAAGAGTTTTTTTTCTTGATCTGTCACCTTTATACATCCCAGTTATTTGAGGAACAGATACATGAGACTCATCAATAATCAGTAGGGCGTTTTCTGGGATAAACTCGTATAAAGTAGGTGGTGCCTCTCCAGGTTGCCTACCACTTAAATATCTAGAATAATTTTCAATTCCAGAACAAGTTCCAGTAGCTTGAATCATTTCTAAATCAAAATTAGTTCTTTCTTTTAACCTTTGAAATTCTAGTAATTTTTTTTCTTTTTCAAACTCCTCTAGTCTTATTTTTAAATCTTTCTTAATTTCTTTAATCGCATTCTCTAATCTTGGCTTGGGAGTTATATAGTGACTATTTGCAAAAATTTTTACTTCTTCAAAGTTTTGAATAAATTCTCCTGTCAAGGGATCAAACTCTTTAATTTCCTCTACTTCGTCTCCAAAAAAACTTACTCTCCAAGCAATGTCTTCTAAGTGTGCAGGAAAAATATCAACACGATCCCCAGTTACACGAAACATACCCCTTCTAAAGTCAATATTATTTCTCTTATATTGTAACTCTACTAATTCTCTTAAGAACTCCATTAAATTAATGTTTTGACCTTTTTTTATTTCTAGGGTCATTTTCGAGTAAGAGTCTACAGACCCAATACCGTAAATACATGAAACGCTTGCTACAATAATCACATCTTCTCTTTCTACTAAAGATCTTGTGGCAGAGTGCCTAAACCGATCTATTTGTTCATTAATAGACGACTCCTTTTCTATAAATGTATCTGATCTGGGAACATATGCTTCTGGTTGATAATAATCATAATAACTCACAAAATATTCAACAGCATTTTCAGGAAACAATATTTTTAATTCTTCATAAAGTTGGGCAGCTAGGGTTTTATTGGGAGCCATAATTAATGTGGGTCTGTTATATTTTTCAATAACATTTGCAATTGTAAATGTTTTTCCAGAGCCAGTTACGCCGAGTAGTACTTGACTTTGTTTTCTCTTATCTAAACCTTCAATTAATTTTTTGATCGCCTGTGGCTGATCTCCCTTTGGTTTATTTTCACTTACTATTTTAAATGCCATGCTTGTAGAAATTTATAAATAAGTTTATAGATAACTAAATAAAAAAAATGATTTCAAATAGAGTAAATAACATAAAACCCTCTTTAACAATAGCCACAAACATGAAGGCACAGGAGTTAAAAAGGGCAGGAAAAGATGTAATTGTTTTAGCAGCTGGAGAGCCTGACTTTGATACCCCAGATCATATAAAAAGCGCTGCTATTGTGGCAATTAATAATGGTTTTACAAAATATGTACCAGGTAAAGGTACCCCAGACTTACAGCTTGCAATTCAAAAAAAATTTCAAAGAGACAATAATTTAGATTATGAACTTGGTAATATTACAGTGGGAGTAGGGGGTAAACATATAATTTATAACGCTTTTTCTGCGACTATTAATAGTGGAGATGAAGTCATTATTCCTGCACCTTATTGGGTGAGTTACCCAGATATTGTTATTTTAAATGATGGAAAACCTGTGATAGTTGAATGTGGTGAGCAAAATGGTTTCAAAATTACACCAGAAGATTTAGAAAAGCATATTAATCCCAAAACAAAATGGTTAATGCTTAATAGCCCAAGCAACCCCACTGGATCTATGTACTCTAAAGACGAATTAACAGCTTTAGGTGATGTTCTTAAGAAACATGAAAATATTTTTATTCTATCTGATGATATTTATGAAAAAATTGTATACGACGCTAATGAATTTAAAACAATAGCTGAGGTTTGTCCTTTTTTGAAAGAGAGAACTTTAACTATGAATGGATTATCTAAGTCTTATTGTATGACGGGTTGGAGAGTGGGTTATGCTGCAGGTCCAACAAATCTCATCAATGCTATGAACAAAGTGCAATCCCAAAACGTATCCTCAACAGCATCCATTTCAATGGCGGCATCAGTGGAAGCACTGAATGGAGATCAAAGTTTTATCGTATCAAACAATGAGTCCTTTTTAAGGAGACGCAACTTAGTGGTTAAGCATTTAAGTGAAACATCAGGATTATCTTGCAGAACACCTGAAGGTGCTTTTTATGTTTTTGCTTCTTGTAAAGGAGTTTTAGGAAAGACAACGCAGTCAGGTAAGAAACTTTCCAAAGATGGCGACTTTATGGATTATCTTCTTGAAGAGGTAGGAGTTGCGGGAGTTCAGGGCTCAGCTTTTGGTTTAGAAGGTTTTTTTAGAATTTCTTATGCTACCTCTGATTCAATATTAGAGGATGCTTGCCAGAGAATTAAAGAAGCTTGTGCTAAATTAAGTTAATTTACTCTCAGAAATTATTTTTGCTATTCTAAGAGTATTAGTTGTACCAACTTTTCCAAAAGGAACACCCGCGGTGATGATTATTTTATCTCCATGTTTTAATATTTTTCTTACTTTTGCTATTTTACAAGCGCGATCTACCATTTCTGAAGATGATGAAATCTCATCAACTACGTCCATAAAAGTACCCCAAGTCAAAATATTTTGACGAGCTACTTTTCTGTTAGTTGTCAATCCTATTAAAGTTACATCAGGTCTCATTCTAGCAACTCTTAAAACAGATCTTCCTGTTTGAGAGAAGGTAGCAATACAATTGCATTCAGCTATATTTGCCACTTCAAGTGCAGCTGTTGCAATAGCCTCAGTAGATGTCTTTACTACATTTAAATTGTAGTTTTGAATATTAGCTAAATATTTAGGATCACTCTCAACTCGCTTTATAATTTTATCCATCATTTCTACTGACTCTTTTGGATAATTACCTGCTGCTGACTCTGCAGACAACATGACAGCATCGACACCTTGGAATACCGCTGTTGCAACATCAGAGGCTTCAGCTCGCGTTGGTGTTGGTGAGTCAATCATACTTTCTAGCATTTGAGTTGCAACAATACATGGCTTTCCAAATTTTCTACAAGCCGCAACCATTGTTCTTTGGTGAATAGGAACATCTTCAGGATTTGTTTCCACACCTAAGTCTCCTCTAGCTACCATTATTCCATCACAATTCTCAGTTATCGACTCAATTTCTTCCATAGCAGATGGTTTTTCTACTTTAACCATGACTTTAAATTTTGCAGGAATGAGTTTTTTTGCTGTAACTAAGTCTTTAGTGGTTTGAATAAATGAAAGAGCAATCCAATCAACATCAAGCTTAATTGCAAGCTCAAGATCTTTTTTATCTTTTGGTGTAATAATTTTTAAATCAAGTTTTGTATCTGGTATATTTAAACCTTTATTATTTGAAATTTCGCCACCGTCGGTAACAACACACTTTATTGCAGATGAAGATTTTGATTTTACTTTTAATCTTACTTTACCGTCATTAACTAAAAGCCTTTGTCCAATAGCAATAGATTTAAAAATTTCTTTATGAGGTAAGTAGACACGAGAACTATCACCATCTTTTTTATTTTGATCAAATGTGAATATTTGGTTTTTCTTTAATTGTTCTTTAACATTTAAAAATTTACCAACTCTGAATTTAGGACCCTGAAGATCTCCTAATATACAAATATATCGGTCATGTTTTTTTTCTAAATCACGAATAATCGTAACTTTTTTTTTGTGATCCTCATGATCACCATGACTAAAATTTAAACGAAATACATCTGCGCCTGATAAAAATAATTCTTCGATTGCTTTTTCAGTTTCACAAGCAGGTCCTAAAGTAGCAACAATTTTAGCTTTTCGATTTCTTAATTTCATTTGATTTGTTTAGAAATTAATAAATAACATGATATTAGTAAAATACCATGAGTAAAATATCTAAAGAGCAAGAATACAAAATCAAAGCTAATGTGCTTGATCATTTGATTAACCATTTAAGAGAGAGAACCGATGTGCAAAACATAGACTTAATGAATCTAAGTGGATTTTGCAGAAACTGTCTATCAAAATGGTATGTAAAATATGCAAAAGAGGAAGACTATGATCTAGACTATGAAGAATCAAGAAAGATTATTTATGGAATGTCTTATTCTGTGTGGAAAGATAAATATCAATTAGAGGCAACAAAAGAACAAAAAGAACAATTCAATAAAAAATAAACAACAAATTAATGACTGACAAATTACCAAATTGGAACTTAGAAGATTTTTACTCTTCTATTAAAGATGAGCAAATAGAACTAGATATAGAAAAATTTAAAAAATTTTCAATTTCCTTTAACGAGAAATATAAAGGAAAATTAATTATTCAAAGTCAAAAACTTGAGAGCATTATAAAAGAATACGAAGACGGTAATGAGCTCGGAGACAAGCTCGGAAACTATGCTTTTTTAATTTATGCAACAAATATGAACGATCAAGATACTGTTCAATTTTACCAAGGTATAAATGAAAAACTCACTGAAATATCATCTAGCTTAATTTTTTTTACCAATGAAATAAATGCAACAGATGACTTGGAATTTGAAAAATTTTTATTAAGTGCAGGTAAATACAAAAATTGGTTAACAAACATTCGCCGATATAAACAACATCAACTTGATGAAAAAAGCGAGATGATTTTCTTAGATAAAAATTTAACCTCTAATTCTTCATGGGTGAGATTTTTTGAAGAACAAATTAACGATTTAAAATTTAAAATAGATGATAAGGAGCTAAATAGTTCTGAGGCGTTAAACCTATTATCTGATCATAATGCAACGATCAGAAAAAAGGCTGCTGAAAGTATTGAGAATGTTTTCAAATCAAACGTAAAAACTTTTTCTTTTATAACAAATACTCTGGCAAAAGATAAAATTACTAATGATAAGTGGAGAAAATATAACTCTCCAATTGACTCAAGAAATTTAGCAAATAATGTCGAAAATGAAGTAGTTAACGCATTAACAGAGAGTGTTACCTCAAATTATAAGAATATCTCTCATCGATATTATAAAATTAAGGCAAAACTTTTTAATCAAGAGAAATTAAATTATTGGGATAGAAACGCTCCATATCCTGACTCACCAAATAAAAAGATTAATTGGTTAGAGGCTAAAGATATCGTGCTGCGCTCTTATGCCAGCTTTGATGAGAGTTTTAGAGATATCGCATTATTGTTTTTTAAAAATAGTTGGATTGATGCTGAATTAAAATCAGGCAAATCACCAGGTGCATTTGCTGCGTCTACTATTCCTTCTATCCATCCTTACATTTTGACAAATTTTCATGGAAAAACTAGAGATGTAATGACTTTAGCTCATGAGCTTGGTCATGGATGTCATCAATATTTATCCGCAAAGCAAGGATTACTTTTATCGAGCACACCCCTTACACTAGCTGAAACGGCAAGTGTCTTTGGAGAAATGATGACGTTTAGAACACTTCTAGATGATAGTGACCAAGAGACAAGAAAATACCTATTAGCTTCAAAAATAGAAGATATGATTAACACAGTTGTTAGACAGATATCATTTTTTGAATTTGAAAAATTAGTTCATAACGAAAGAAAAAAAGGTGAACTATCATCAGATCAACTTTGTGATTTTTGGATGAAAACACAATCAGAAAGCCTTGGCCCCAATATCGAATTAACTGACGGATATAAATATTTTTGGACTTATATTCCTCATTTTATCCATACCCCTTTTTATGTCTATGCTTATGCATTTGGAGATTGTTTAGTTAATATCTTAATCCAACTTTATGATGAAGGCCTTCCAAATTTTAAGGAGAGTTATATAAATCTTTTAAAAAGTGGTGGTTCAAAGCACTATAGTGAAGTACTTAAACCCTTTAACGTTGACCTTAAACAAAAAGATAGTTGGCAAAAAGGACTTTCAATGATTTCTAGTTTAATAGATGAATTTGAAAAGGCTATTTAACATATCATGAAAGAAGATAACAATTTAGTTTCCAGAGTTAAAAGATACTCCAAAGTAACTACATCTATGACTTCGCTAGCGACTAAGTTTGCTGGAAAAAAGTATTTAAATTTTGATTTAAGTGATCAAAAATATGCAGCTCAGATAACTGAGATATTGGGTAATCTAAAAGGCCCTTTAATGAAAGTTGCACAATTAAGTGCGACTATTCCTGATTTACTCCCCGAAGAATATGCAAGAAAACTTGCAGAATTACAATCTAATGCCCCTCCCATGTCATGGGTATTCGTTAAAAGAAGAATGAAAGCTGAGTTAGGAGAAAATTGGGAGAAAAATTTTACAGATTTTGACAAAGATGCAAGTTTTGCAGCTTCCTTAGGTCAAGTCCATAAAGCTAAACTAAATGGTAATGAAATTGTTGCCTGCAAATTACAATATCCAGATATGTCCTCAGCAGTAATTGCGGACCTCAATCAACTAAAAATAATTTTTAAAATTTATTCTAGTTACAATAAATCAATTCAAATCAGAGAAATCTATAAAGAAATTGAGGCAAGATTAAAAGAAGAATTAGATTATAAACTTGAACATCGCCACCTTAAGATTTTTGAGCACATGCACAAAAAAAATACATTTATAAAAATACCTAAGGTGCATAAAAAGCTTTCAACCCAAAGATTATTAGTTATGGAGTATCTTGATGGTAAAAAGCTCATAGAATACAAAAATTCCTCTCAAAAAGTGAGAAATGATTTAGCAAAAAAATTATTTATGGCCTGGTACTTTCCATTTTACAAATATGGAATTATCCATGGTGATCCTCACCTTGGTAATTACTCTGTAAATAAAGATAATAACATAAACTTGTTTGATTACGGTTGTGTGAGAATTTTTCCTGCTAAATTTGTAAAAGGCGTAATTGATTTATATTTTGCTCTAAAAGAAAAAAATAACGAAAAAATTAAACTAGCTTATAAGGCCTGGGGATTTAAAGATATTGATGACAAGCTTATGAATGTTTTAAATAAATGGGCTCTTTTTTTATATGACCCTATTTTAAAAAATGAAGTTAGAAAAATACAAGACTCAGACAGCGGAATATACGGTGCTAAAATTGCCGGAGAAGTTCACAAAGAATTAAGAAAATATGGTGGGGTTAAACCACCAAGAGAGTTTGTATTCATGGATAGAGCCGCAGTTGGACTTGGATCTATCTTTATCCACCTAAAAGCAGAAATTAATTGGTATAAGCTTTTTCACGAGTTAATTAAGGATTTTTCTGTTAAAAATCTTGAAACTAATCAAAAAAACGCCATAGCTTTTTCTAAAAAATCCTGATTTTTTAATCCGTAAAAGACTCCATTAAGTACCTAGAACTAAATAAATTCAAGCTGATTTATTAAACATTTCAGCTTTTAATGAAAGAAACATAGTTTATCTAAAATGTTGACCAATGACCGTATAGTTTTAAAGATATTAAAAAATAATAAAAAAAGACCTTTGTCTGCATACGATGTTTTAGACAAGTTTTTGAGAATTAAAAGGGTACAGCCTGCAACAGTATATCGTTCTCTCAGAAATTTATTGGACCAAAATCTTGTTTTAAGACTAAATGTTTCAAAAAAATATATTGTGAGTAGTGAACCTCGTAATGAAAATGAGGTTTCTACAATCGTTTTGTGTAAAAATTGTAACGAGTACGAAGAAATTAATATAAATAAAAACAAGATGAGTTTAGCTTATAACATTTTAGATTTACAAAATTTTGATCTTAATAACTTTAGTGTTGAGATAATTTCAAAATGTAAGAAATGCTAATGTTACGATATAACATAATTTGTATGAAAAAAATTTATTGTCATTACTACATTTTTTAAGAAAAAGTAAAAAACAACATTTTTTTTTTATTTTATCCACAGGCTTAATTTCACATTTTGAAACATTTCATATTTGAAAGATCAATGAAATAATTTTTTTACTGTTTTGATATAACATAACAAAATACTAAAATTATTATAAAAAAAATATTCTTTTATAATACTAATAATAAAATTTATTTTTTTTATTCTTTAAAATTAAAAGT
>OZSS01000186.1_pt1 | contig 28231 bp, 36 predicted proteins | sample 1779911 | NCBI WGS metagenome assembly OZSS01 (sample SAMEA2603589, study PRJEB24840) | metagenome | biome: Water; feature: Photic zone; material: Seawater sample | place: Mediterranean Sea | collected 2013-11-12 | depth 10 m
CTTTTAGGCCCTTCAGGCTGTGGTAAATCAACTTTGCTAAACATTATTGCAGGCTTAGAAACTATTAATGAGGGTAATGTTCATATTGATGATTACAATGTAAGTAAAGTAGAACCAAAAGACCGAAATATTGCAATGGTATTTCAATCCTATGCTTTGTACCCATCAATGAACGTTCGTGAGAATATGATTTTTGGCCTAAAACAAGCAAAAGTTTCAAAAGAAAAAATAGAAGAGCAGCTAGAAAAAGTATCAAAATTTTTACAAGTAGACGCATTATTAGAGAGAAAACCTTCACAGTTATCAGGCGGGCAAAGACAACGTGTTGCAATCGGTAGAGCGCTTGTGAGAGAACCAAGAATATTTTTATTTGATGAACCTTTATCTAATTTAGATGCAAAATTAAGAGTTGAGATGAGACGAGAAATAAAAAAACTTCATCAACAACTTAAAACAACAGTAGTTTATGTAACGCACGATCAAACAGAAGCAATGAGTTTAGGTACAAATATTGCAATTATGAATCACGGTGTAATTCAACAAAATGATACTCCAGAAAATATTTACAATAAACCTAGTAATACCTTTGTTGCAGATTTTATTGGATCTCCTTCAATGAATTTGATTAAAGGTAATCTTAAAGAAAGTTCTAACAAAATTTCATTTATTGCTAATGGATCTAATGTCGAAATTCCAATAAATGGATATAACTTCAATGAAAAATCTAATTTGAATAATAAAGAAGTTTTTTTTGGAATTAGACCAGAGCATATTTTCTTTAAAAAATCTAATGAAAGTGATTTTGAGATCCCTTTAAAAGCTGATTTAAGTGAGTATATAGGTCATGAGCAGATAATGACATTTGATTATGAAAATCAAGAAGTATTAGCTAAATTTCCCTCAACAATAAAAATTGAGCTCTCAAAAAATACAAATTTATTTTTTGATTTAACGCAAATTTCCTTATTTGATGCTAAAACAGAAGAGAGGATTTAAATGAAAGTTAAATATTTTGATTTAAAAAACAAAAATGTTTTTATCACAGGTGGTGGTTCAGGAATAGGTGCATCAATTGTAGAACATTTTTGTGAACAGGAATGCGATGTATATTTTGTTGATATAAATAGAAAAGAATCAAATAAATTAATTAAAAATCTTAAAAAAAGAGGTCTTAAAGCACCTCATTTTATTGAATGTAATCTTATTAAAATCAAAAAATTACAAACTATCATTCAAAAAATAATTAAATCAAAAGGTCCTATCGATATTTTAATCAATAATGCAGCTAATGATGATAGACATTCCACAGATCAAGTAGATGAAAAATATTGGAATAATAGAATGGATGTGAATTTAAAACATTTTTTCTTTACAATTAAAGCAGTTTTAAAAGGAATGATTAAAAATAAGGGTGGCGCTATTGTAAATTTAAGTTCAGTTTCATGGATGTTGGGTGAGGGTGATAAAGTCGCTTACGAGACAGCAAAGTCGGCTGTTATTGGATTGACTAGATCTTTTGCAAGAGAGTTTGGCAAATATAATATTAGATGTAACTCAGTTACACCAGGATCAATTGCTACCGAGAGACAAATAAAGCATTGGTTAACTCCAAAGTATAAAAAATTTATTCTTGATAAACAATGTTTGAAGAGACAACTAAAGCCTGATGATGTAGCTAGTTTAGTTGTTCATCTTTCGTCCGATGTATCGTCAGGATGCACAAAACAAAACTTTATCATAGACGCTGGTATCACTTAAAATTTATATAAGTGTCTAAGAAAATAAAAATAGCTGTTGTTGGAATAGGTTTAATGGGACTACAACATATTAAAGCTATTCAAAAATCAAAATTTGCAACTCTTCACTCAATTGTTGAAATAAAAAAAAATGGAATAGAGTTATCTAAAAAATTCAACGTTCCACTTTATAAAAATATCAAAATTTTATTAGCAAAAAATAAACCTGATGCAGTGATAATTGCAACACCCAATGTCTTACATGAAAATGATACAGTTCAATTTTTGAAAGCTAAAATTCCTGTTTTATTAGAGAAGCCAATTTCAGATAATATTAAATCTGCAAAAAAAATCATTAATAGTGCACGCTCAAATAAAACTTCATTAGTGATAGGATATCACAGACGTCATAATTCAATTATTAATAAAGTAAAAATGATTATACAAAGTAAAAAACTTGGTAAAATTGTATCTGCAAATATTTTATGTTGGCTATATAAACATAAAAAATATTTTAATGAAAAATGGAGAGTAAGTGAGGGCGGTGGACCATTAGGTATTAATTTGGTTCATGATATTGATATGATTTGTTATTTACTTGGTCCTGTTAATTATGTTCAGGCATTTAAATCAAATAATATTAGAAAATATAAGGTTGAGGATACAGCTTCAGTAAATTTATTTTTTAAATCTGGAACTTTATGTACTCTAAATGTATCTGATACTATAACTTCACCATGGAGCTATGAATTAACTGCTGGTGAAAATCCTGCTTATCCAATAACTGATCAATCTTCTTATTTTATTGGAGGAACTAGAGGTTCTGTTCAATTTCCTAATTTAAAGATATGGTACTATAAAAGAGAAAGAAGTTGGTGGAATAGTATTTTTAATAATAAAATTAAAGTTCAAAAAAGTAATGAAACTTTGATTAATCAGATCGATCATTTTTCTAGAGTAGTTTTGAAAAAAGAAAAACCAAAAGTGACTGGTAAGGATGGATTAAATTCTTTAATAATTTTTGATGCAATAAATAAAAGCTCTAAATCAGGTAAAAAAATAAGAATTAATTAATTTTTTTAACCTTCTTTGTTCCCTCAACTCTAATAAACAGAACTCCAAAAATTATAATTCCAATGAGACCAATTATTTTACTTATATCTGCTGGAACCCCAAAAATTAAAAAATTAATTATCGTTGACCAAAGTAACTGAGAATACTGAAAATTAGTTACAAATGACAAATTAGATAATTGAATTGCATAAATAATTATAAAATGACTTATAAAACCAAAAATTCCCATAGCAACTAAACCAATCCAATAAATATTATTTTCAATCGGTACCCAATTGAATGAAATATAAATTGTAAATATCAAAGCTCCAGTAACTGCCGTATAAAAAACTGCCGAGAAAGGTTCATTATTTCCTGAAATAAGTTTTGTAAAAAATTGATAAAGTGCCCAACATAGTGGTGGCACAATAGGAAAGATTAATTCTGGCGATAATACTTTCATACTAGGTCCTAGAGCATAGATAATTGATCCAAAACTTAGCAACATCAAAATTGTACCTTTAGGAGACAATATATCTTTTAAAAAATATGCAGATAAAAGTGACACAATTAGTGGAGCACTAAAAAAAACGACGTATATATCAACCAAATCAAATCTTTGTAATGAGTTAAACATAAAGAAAGTTGCTGTAACCATTAATAATGACCTAATAATTTGAATTTTAAAATTTCTAGTTAAATTTAGCTTTGGCTTAAAGATTACGAAGTAGACACAAAGAGCAACAAAATGAAAAAAAAATCTTCCCCATACGGCTTGTGTAACTGGCATAACATTTCCTAAATATTTTGCAGTTGAATCCATACAAACAAATAAAAAAAAACCTGAAGCTGATAGAAAAATAACCTTAATTAAAGAGGCTTTTTGATTTTTTGACATGATAATTTATGAAAAATTTATCAAAAAGTTACATTACTACGCCTACTTGCCAAGGATTAAACTCCTCGTCACCGTAGCCATTAATTTCACTTTTCGATTTATTTCCTGAAGCAGTGTTTACAACTAGATCAAATATTCTATTTCCAACTTTTTCAATGTCTTCCTTACCTTCTGCAATAGTCCCACAATTTATATCCATATCTTCTTCCATTTTTTCATACATCGCAGTATTTGTAGATAATTTTAAACTTGGAACAGGTTTGCATCCAAAACATGAACCTCTACCTGTTGTAAAACAAATTACATTTGCACCTGAAGCAACTTGACCTGTTACAGACACAGGGTCATACCCTGGAGAGTCCATAAAGTTAAAACCTTTATTTTTTAATGGTTCTGCGTATTCAAGCACATCTTCTAGAATTGATTTACCACCTTTTGCAACTGCACCCAGTGACTTTTCAAGTATAGTGGTTAAACCACCTCGTTTATTTCCAGGCGCAGGATTATTATCCATTGTGCTATTATTAATTGAAGTATAATTTTTCCACCATTTTAATCTTTCTATTAATTTATCTGCTGTTTCTTGACTGTTTGCTCTATTAATTAGAAGATGCTCAGCCCCATAAATTTCAGGAGTTTCAGATAATATTGAACTTCCACCTTTTTTAACTAACAAATCAGCTGCAACACCTAAAGCTGGATTTGCAGTAATACCAGAGTATCCATCTGATCCTCCACATTGAAGAGCTAAAGTTAAATGACTAACAGACTGAGGTGTTCTCTTAATTTTGTTAGCTTCAGGTAATAAATTTTTTATTTGTGATAGAACTTTTTCGACAATTTTTTTAGTTCCACCCTCATCCTGAATTGTTAAAAAATGAATTCTATTGTGTTTTTTTACAGACTCATCAAACAAACTCACTTGAGCACATTCACAACCTAAACCAATAACAAAAACATGAGAAAAATTTGGATGGTTCTTAAAACCATCGATTGTTCTTTGAAACATTTGCATTCCTTCACTTACAGTATTCATGCCACATCCAGTTGAGTGAGTAATAGGAACTATGCCATCAATATTAGGATAATCATTTAGAATGTTAGAATATTTTATTTTTTCAACAATCATTTTAGTAACAGTTGCTGAACAATTAACTGTACTAACGATGCCTATATAATTTCTGGTAGCTACTTGACCGTTGTCTCTTAATATTCCTTTGAAAAAAGTGTCAACTTTTTCATCAACAATTGTTTTTTTACTTTTTACTTGAAACTCTCTATCAAATTCTTTGAATTCTAAATTATGAGAATGAACATGTTCACCAGCGGTAATATTTTTTGATGCAAATCCAATTATCTGATCATATTTAATTATAGGATCACCTTTGTTTATAGGTTTTAAACAAACTTTATGTCCAAACGGTATAGGATCAATAGTACTTATCTCTTGACCATTAATTTTCGTTTTTTCTGGTATAATAAATTGACTTACGCCTACATTATCATTTTTATTGAGTACAATTAGACTATTCATTTTTTAATTTAGGTTTTATATATCACTATAATATATTTTATTATTTTATGAAAAAGAAGAATTTAAGAAGCAAACAATGGTTTGACGACCCAAAAGATCCAGGCATGACAGCCATGTATTTAGAAAGATATCTAAATTATGGTCTTACAAGAAAAGAACTTCAATCAGGAAATCCAATAATTGGAATAGCCCAATCTGGGAGTGATTTATCTCCATGTAACAGACATTTTTTGGATTTAAGTAAAAGAATTAAAGATGGAATTAGAAGAGCAGGCGGTATTCCAATGGAATTTCCTACTCACCCAATTCAAGAAACTGGAAAAAAGCCTACTGCAATGTTGGATAGAAACTTATCATATTTGTCTTTGGTTGAGATACTTTACGGATACCCACTTGATGGAGTTATACTTACAACTGGATGTGATAAAACTACCCCAGCAGCGTTAATGGCAGCTGCAACAGTTAATATTCCTGCAATTGTTTTATCCGGCGGTCCAATGCTTGATGGAAATTATAAAGGTAAGAAAGCTGGTGCAGGAACCATTATTTGGGAGGCAAGAAGATTACATGCTAAGGGAGAAATTAATTACGAAGAATTTATGGATATGGCAGCAGCATCTTCACCAAGCCCTGGCCATTGCAATACAATGGGAACTGCTTCATCAATGAATTCTGTTGCTGAGGCATTGGGAATGTCTTTACCAGGATGTGCAGTAATACCAGCTCCCTACAGAGAAAGAGAACAAATTTCTTTTGAGACTGGATCTAGAATTGTAAAAATGGTTCATGAAGATTTAACTCCTTCAAAAATTATGACAAAGAAAGCTTTTGAAAATGCAGTTATAGTTGCAAGTGCTATAGGAGCTTCTAGTAATTGTACTACACATTTAATTGCTATTGCAAAACATATGGGTGTTAAATTTGATTTATCTAATTGGCAAAAGCTTGGGCACAAAATACCTTTATTAGCAAACTGCCAACCTGCAGGTGAACATTTAATGGAAGGTTTTTACAGAGCTGGAGGAATACCAGCAATCATGAAAGAATTAATGAAGAATAATAAAATTCACCAAAACTTAATTACTGTAACTGGCAAAACAGTTGCGCAAAATTTAAGAAAAAAAATCGATGTAGATAGAGATGTTATTAAAACATTTGAAGACAATTTGACTGACAAGGCAGGGTTTCTAGTTATGAAAGGAAATTTTTTTTCATCAGCAATTATGAAAACTTCAGTAATTAGTAAAGAATTTAGAGATAGATATTTATCAAACCCTAAACATCCAAACGTTTTTAAAGGAAAAGCAGTAGTTTTTGAAGGTCCAGAGGATTATCATGACAGGATCAATAGCAAGAAACTAAAAATAGATGAAAATTCTATTTTAATAATAAGAGGTTGTGGGCCTGTTGGATACCCTGGTTCTGCTGAGGTGGTTAATATGCAACCGCCAGATAGACTACTAAAAAAAGGCATTAATGCACTTCCAACACTTGGAGATGGAAGACAGAGTGGTACCTCTGAAAGCCCATCTATTCTTCATGTATCGCCAGAATCTGCTGTTGGCGGTGATTTAGCTATTGTTAAGACAGGAGATAAAATGACAATAGATCTTAATAAAAGAAGAGTCGATCTTCAAATTACTAAGTCTGAATTTATCAAAAGAAGAAAAAATAAAAAAATTAAAAAACTTACAAACCAGACACCGTGGCAAGAAATATCTAGATCAAATGTTGGTCAACTTGAAGACGGCGCATGCATTATGTCAAGAGATCAGTATTTAGACATTACTAAAACAAAAGGTGTTCTAAGAAACTCTCATTAGATGAAACCAAAAATTTTAGTTTCTCGAAAAATTTCTGATGGTGCTGAAGAAATATTAAAAAAAGAATTTGATGTAACTCTTAATTTAGAAGACAAACCTTACACATATGAGGAATTAATAAAACTTTCTAATGAATATGATGGTTTAATCTCTACAAGTTTTGATAAATTAGATAAAAATTTTTTTGATAATTTAAATGGAAAATTAAAAATTATTGGTCATGTTGGAGTTGGCTACGACAATATTCATACACAATCAGCCAAAGAAAAAAATATCAAAGTTTCAAATACGCCAAATGTATTAAACGATGCTGTAGCAGAAATAACAATCCTTTTAATTTTAGCATCGTCAAGAAGAATTGGTGAGGCTTATAATCTAGTTAAGTCAAATACTTGGAAAGATCATAGACCAGATATAACTAAATTAATGGTTGGTAATGAAATTACAGGAAAAACTTTAGGTATAATAGGTATGGGAAGAATTGGGCAAATAGTTGCTGACAGGGCAAGAGCGTTTAAAATGAAAATAGTTTATTACAATAGAAATAAGTTATCTAATGATTTAGAAAAAGATGCAACTTATTACCCTGATTTAAAATCAATGCTACCTAATTGCGATTATGTAAGTTTACATACTCCCGCCACACCAGAAACTAAAAATATAATTAATTCAGAAATTTTAAAACTATTCCCAAAACATTCGGTTTTCATAAATACTTCAAGAGGATCAACTGTGGACGATAATGCTCTGATTGAAGCTTTACAAAATAAAAAAATCTATGGAGCCGGATTAGATGTATTTAATAATGAACCTAACCTTGATAAAAGATATTTAGAGTTAGAAAATTGTTTTGTTCTTCCTCATGTAGGTAGTGCGACACATGAAACTAGATTGGCTATGAGTATGTTAGCTGTAGATAATATAAAATGTTTTTTCTCTCAAAAACCTCTACTGTCAGAAGTTGTCTAAACAATACAACTTTTGGTTGTAATTATAAAAATTAATTATCTTTTGAAATTTATTTCCCTCTTTTGTTTGAATTTTTTTTCCCTTTATGTTTAAATTTAAAAAAACATAACCGAGAGGGAAAATAATGTTAAAATTAATAACAAAAATAACTGCTGCTATAGCTGTGGTCTCTATTGCTTTATTTAGTTCTGCAAATGCAAAAACTTTAAAAATAGAAACTCACTTTACAGCTAGTTCACCAAATGGTGAAGTTGCAGCTCAATTCGCTAAAAACGTTGAAAAGTTTTCTGGCGGAAGCTTAAAAGTACAAATGTTCTACTCATCATCAGTTACAGGTAAATCTGCTGAGGTATTTAACTCTGCACAAACTGGAATTATTGACTGTGATATGACAGGTGCTGGATACCAAACTGGTAAAAATGCAGCTTTTCAATTCGCAGGCGATGTAATGGGTGGATATGATAACCCGTATCAACAATATGACTTCTTAAAGTTCCCAGGAGCTCAAGAAGCTGTTGATGCACTATACAACAAATATGGAATGACTTTAATCGGTTGGTGGATACCAGGACATGAGTCTTTAATATCTAGCAAACCAATTCCAGATGTTGCGTCTATCAAAGACTTTAAATTTAGATCGCCTCCAGGAATGGAAAGTATGATCTTTACAGCATTAGGTGCTAAGCCGATAGTGATGGATTTTGGTGAAGTTCCAACTGCTTTACAAACTGGTCTAATTGATGGTGCCGACTATTCATCTTTAGCTACAAACTATGCAGGTGGACACTATGAGCAAAATAAATATGCTACATATCCAGGTTTCCACTCTATGCCAGCTGACCATTTAGCTTGTAATACTAAAGTATGGAACAAGCTAAAACCTCATGAAAGAGGGGCAATGAAAGCAGGTATAGAAATTGCTGGAAGAACTATCACTAGCTTAGTTGAGAGAAAAAACGCTGAAGCTGTTAAAGCTTTAAAAGAAATGGGCGTTACTCTTCATGACTGGTCTAGAGAAGATAGACTTAAGTTTAGAAATGCTGCACTTGGTGCTTGGGAAGAGTGGAGAAAAAAATCTCCTGAAGCAAATGCTCTTATAGATATACACACAGCTTATATGAAAGCTAACGGTATACTATAATTAAAAGCACATTAAAATCTTGAAGGGCCTGAAAAGGCCCTTCTTATTAACTTAAAACTTTAGCTTATGCTTGACAAACAATTACAAGAACAAAATGAAAAAGTTGCAAGCAAAGATGATTTTCCAATAAATTGGATTGATAGAATTTCTTTATTTTTAAGTCATACAATTAAGTATTTGATACCGATAATCGTACTTGTCATGATGTATGAAATTTTTATGAGGTACATAGTTTTTAAACCAACCTTGTGGGCTAATGAACTCTGTTTATGGTTGGCTGGTGTTTGTTATTTAGTTGGTGGAATTTATGCAACAAGGTTAAGAAGCCATATAAGAATAGTATTACTATACGATTGGGTCAGCAGACCAACTCAGAGAATTTTTGACTTAATTAGCACTATAATTATTGTGCTTTTTGCAGCTGCTGTAATCTATGGTGGCATGGAAGATGCAGTTAGATCATTTGTAAATTGGGAGAGATTTGCAACGTATTGGGATCCACCTATTCCCGCTACCATGAAGCCTCTTACACTTATATGTGTATTTCTTATTGCTGTTCAATCTGTAAATAATTTAATTATTGATTGGAGAAATCCTAAAGAAAAACAATACGACCCTTCTAAAGAGTTAAAATAAAATGGAAATAGGCTCACTTTCATTAATACTTATAGTCGGGTTACTAATTCTTATATCTATTGGTGTTCCAATGGGTTTTGCCTCTGGTTTTATGGGTGCAGTATTAGTATTTCTTTATATTGGTGAGCATGCGTTAGGTATTTTGCTTTCAAGATATTATTCTCTTGTGGTTACATATTCCTTTTTATCAGTACCTTTATTTATATTTATGGCCTCCTTGCTTGAACGCTCGAATATAGCAAGAGATTTATATGATGCTTTGAATGCGTGGTTAAGAAAAACAAGAGGTGGAGTAGGTGTTGTTACTGCTATCATGGCAACAATTATGGCTGCTATGAGTGGAATTATTGGAGGAGAAATAGTTCTATTAGGATTGATTGCACTACCTCAAATGTTGAGATTAAAATATGACCAAGATATGTCCATTGGAATTATTTGTGCCTCAGGTTCTTTAGGTACAATGATCCCACCTTCTATTGTTTTAATCATTTATGGTTTAACGACAGAAACATCTATAACTATGTTGTTCCAAGAAGCAATTGTTCCAGGTTTAATGATTTCAGGTTTAATCATTACTTACATTTTAATTAGAACAAGATTACAACCACATCTTGCACCATTAAGTGATGAAGCGCCTTTAACTCTAAAAGAAAAAATGTCATATCTTCCAGGTCTGTTACCACCAATAGGAATAGTGATAATTGTTTTAGGTTCAATTTATTCAGGTATAACTGGAATTACAGAAGCAGCCGGAATGGGTGTTGTTGCTACATTAATTATAATTTTTGCTAGAAGAGAATTAACATGGTTTTTATTTAAAGATGCATTAACTAGAACATTTAAAGCATCAGGAACTATTTTAACTATTACTTTTGGTGCAACAGTTTTAGCAGGTGCCTATTCTCTTGCTGGAGGTCCAAAATATGTAGCAGAGACTATCTTAGCTTATGATTTAAAACCAATGTATCTAATTTTTATGATGCAAATAATGTTTTTGATTATGGGAGCATTTATGGATTGGGTTGGGATTGTCTTATTAGCAATGCCAGTATTTCTACCGATTGTTATTGCGCTTGGATTTGATCCAATTTGGTTTGGAATTTTATTTTGTGTGAATATGCAAGTTTCATTTTTAAGTCCTCCATTTGGACCCGCAGCTTTCTATTTAAAATCTGTAGCACCACCACATATATCTTTAACAGATATATTTAGAGGTTTTGCTCCATTTATCGTAATTCAATTGATTGTACTTGCATGTGTAATGTTTTTTCCTGAGGCAATGACACAAAATTTCCACGAATTTAAACCAAAATAATGATAAAAATCGGTTTTATTGGGACAGGTCTTATGGGCCTACCAATGGCTAAAAATATATTAAAAGCAGGATACAATTTAAAAGCTTTTAACAGATCTCAAAATAAAGCTGCTCCTTTAAAAGATCAGGGTGCAGAGATATCAAGTTCAATTAAAGAAGCTGTGATTGACAGTGATGTAGTCATTACCATGTTAACAGACGATATCGCCGTTGATGAGATCATGAGTAGTTCTGACTTTTTGGAAGGATTAAAATCAGAAGCTACAGTGATTGATATGAGTTCAGTAAAACCATCAACAGCAACTAAACATGGAAATAATTTAAAATCAAAAAATATAAATTATCTGGATGCACCTGTTTCAGGGGGAACTATAGGTGCAGAGGAAGCATCTTTAGCGATTATGGTTGGAGGTGAGCAAAATGTTTTTGATAAAGCAAATGAAATTTTAAAGACTATGGGAAACCCTACATTAGTTGGTCCAATAGGTAGCGGCCAGATATCAAAACTTGCTAACCAAATTATTGTTGGCCTAACAATAGGCGCAGTAGCTGAAGCAGTAACGTTATGTGAAAAAGCAGGAGCAGATCCTGTTAAAATGATTACCGCTTTATCTGGAGGTTGGGCTGATAGTAAAATTTTACAAACTCATGGGAAAAGAATGATAGATAAGGATTTTAGTCCTAAAGGAAAAACTTCTACTCATTTAAAAGATATGAATAATATTTTAGATAGTGCAAATAGTTTTAACACGCATTTACCTATTTCAAATCTGGTTAAAGAAATGTATAAGACTTTAGTTGAAAATGGTCATGGAAATAAAGATCATAGTTCACTGTATATGGAAATTGAAAGGATGAACAAAAAATGAGCCAAAGATTAGAGGGTAAAAAAATCGTAGTTACAGCAGCAGGACAAGGTATCGGAAAAGCTACTGCTATTGCTTTTCATAATGAAGGAGCTCATGTCATTGCTACAGATTTAAATGATAAAACCTTAGCTGATTTAAATAAAGAATTTCCTAGTATTGTTGTAAAAACATTAGACTCAACAAACAATAGCGCGATTTTAGATTTCACAAAATCTTTAGACAAAGTAGATGTTTTATTTAATGCTGTAGGATTTGTTCATCATGGAAGTATTCTTGATTGTGATGAAAAAGATTGGGATTTTTCTAGTGATGTAAATGTAAAATCTATGTTTTTTATGTGCAAAGCAATATTACCGCTAATGGTAAAACAAAATGGTGGAAGTATTATTAATGTTTCTTCTTGTGCTTCTAGTTTAAAAGGTTTTCCAAATAGATTTGTTTATGGAACCACAAAAGGAGCCGTAATCGGTTTAACAAAATCAATTGCAGCTGATTTTGTTAAACAAAATATAAGATGTAACTCAATTGCACCAGGCACAGTTTTTTCACCTTCTTGGCAAGATAGGGTTAATCAAAGCCCTGACCCTGTACAGGCTAAAAAAGATTTTATAGCAAGACAACCTATGGGAAGATTAGGTACAGCTGAAGAAATTGCAGCAATGGCAGTATATTTAGCAAGTGATGATGCAACATTTACAACGGGAACAACAATTTCCATCGATGGTGGAATTTCAATATAATTAAATAATAAAAGGAGAATTATGAAATTATTAAGAGTAGGACAAAAAGGAAAAGAGAAACCCGCGGCTTTAGATAAAGATGGTAAAATTAGAGATATCAGTTCACATGTCGAAGATTTAAATCCTCATCATTTAAATTTTGAAACTATTTCTAAACTACAAAATGCTGATCTATCTTCACTTCCTGAAATATCAAGTAGTGAGAGGATTGGATCATGTATAACTAAGCCAGGTAAGTTTATTGCAATTGGATTAAATTTTTCTGATCATGCTGCAGAAACTGGTGCAGAAGCACCGTCTGAACCAATAGTGTTTATGAAAGCTACAAGCTGCATTAATGGTCCTAATGATGATATTGAAATTGTGTCAGGATCCAAAAAACTTGATTGGGAAGTTGAGCTAGGAATTATTATTGGAAAAGAGACAAAACATATATCTGAAAGTGACTCTGAAGAACATATTTTAGGATATTGTTTGGTCAATGATATTAGTGAAAGAGAATGGCAATTAGAAAAAATGGGTCAATGGGTTAAAGGAAAATCTCATGATACTTATGGACCAATTGGACCTTACCTAGTAACGAAAGATGAAATTTCAGATATTAACAATTTAAACATGAGTTTAGATGTTAATGGAAATAAAATGCAAAGAGGAAATACTAATACAATGATTTTTAATGCAAACTTTATTGTTTCTTATTTAAGTAAGTACATGTCTTTACAACCAGGTGATATCATTACCACTGGAACGCCTCCTGGTGTAGGTATGGGTATGAAGCCTCAACAATTTTTAAAAGCTGGAGACACAATGAAGTTATCAATTGAAAACTTAGGTGAGCAAAACTCTAAAGTTGTTGCACTTTAAATAATTGTGAAGATAACTTCTATTAAAAGTCATGTACTTAGATATGAGTTAGACAAAGAACTGGGTTACTCTCAACAATATTATAAACATAGAACTGCTCATCTTGTGGAGGTTGAGACTGATGAAGGTATTACAGGATGGGGAGAATGCTTTGGACCAGGAAATATTGCATTAGCTAATAAGTATATTGTTGAAAAAGTTATCCAGCCAATAATAATTGGTGAAGATCCCTTAAATAAAGAACATATCTGGCAAAAAGTGTACAACCTTCTAAGAGATAGTGGTCAAAAAGGAATGCCAATACAAGCTTTATCGGGTGTGGATATTGCGTTGTGGGACATCCTTGGAAAAAAATCCAAAGTACCTCTCTATCAACTTTTAGGTGGAAAATGTAATGAACATATTCCGGTTTATGGTTATGGGATGATGTTACAAAAAAAATCTACAGAAGAATTAATCAATTCATTTAAAGAGGAAGCAAAACAAATCAAGTCTAAAAATTTTAAAGCCATGAAGATGAAGATTGGCTTAGGTGCAAAGGAAGATCTTAAATTAGTACAAGCGGTTAGAGAAAGCATAGGAAAAGACTTTAGATTAATGGTAGATGCTAACCATGCATACAATTTAAAAGATGCTATTTATGTTGGTAAAGGATTGGATGAGTTAGATATATTTTGGTTTGAAGAGCCTGTAGCACCCGAGGACTATGAAGGTTATCGACAATTAAGAAGTAAAATTTCTACCAGTATTGCAGGAGGAGAGGCTGAATTTACAAAATATGGTTGGAACAAATTAATCTCCAATAATTGTATTGATATTGCCCAACCAGAAGTTTGCGGTTTAGGTGGGATTACTGAGTATTTAAAAGTCTCAGCTTTGGCACAAGCTAATTTTATCCCAGTTATCAATCATGTATGGGGGTCTGCAATAAGTATAGCTGTTAATTTACACTTACTTACAGCTCAACCTGATATGCCAGGAGGATTATTTCCCTCTAAATCAATGTTGGAATTTGATACCACTGAAAAAAATATTTTTATTACAGATCTACCAAATGAAGATTTTTCAATTTTAAAGCAGGTAAATGAAAATAATGGATTTGCATCTGTAACTGATAATATTGGCATAGGTATTACTCCTAACAAAGATTTTATAAATGAATTTGAAATAAATGAATAAAATCAGAACTACCGAACCAAGAGTTATTTGGAATATTAAATGCAAATTAGGTGAGGGCACCTTATGGGTAAAAGAGCATAATTCTATTTATTTTGTAGATATTAAGAAAAAGAAAATCTGCATCTTAAATATTAAAAATAATAAAAAAAAACAAATTAAGGTAAATAAAGAAGTGGGTTTTTTAGCCCATGTTAAAAAAAATATATTTATTTTGGGATTACAAGGAGAAATTAGAATTCAAAATCTTAAATCTAAAAAAATTATAAAATCAATATTCACCGAACCAAATATTAAATTAAACAGAACCAATGATGGTAAAACAGACCCAGCCGGAAATCTATGGTTTGGCACTATGGATAACCTAGAGAGAAAAATTGAAAAAGGATCACTTTATAAATTAGATAAAAATTTAATATTAACTAAAGTTGATAAAAACTATAGAATTACAAATGGACCAGCATTTTTAGACCAATATAATTTTTACCATACCGATAGTTCAAAAAAAAAAATATATAAAATTAAAATAAATAAAAATAATAAAATTGTAAGTAAAAAAATTTTTAAAACTTTTTCTGATAAAGAAGGAGTTCCAGATGGCATGACTCTAGATAAAAATAAAAATCTATGGGTCGCTCATTATCATGGAGCCTGTATTTCTGTATTTAATAATAAAGCAAAGTTAATCCACAGAATTCAATTTCCTGCAAAAAATATTACCAATTGTACATTTGGTGGCAAAAATAATAATGAACTTTTTGTTACCTCAGCAACCAAAGGTATGAACAGTGCAGAATTGCGAAAATATAGATACTCAGGCTCTTTATTTAGTGTAAAAACTAACTCAAAAGGAATTTTACAAAAAAAATTTGTTTTGAGCGATGAAAAAAAGAGATCTTTATTATGAAAGAATACCTACAAAGTTACTTAGAGAAGATATCCGTTATCTTGGAAATATTCTTGGAGAAGTAATTAAAGAACAAGAAGGTATTAAGTTTTTTAATCTGGTTGAAAAGGTCAGAAAGCTATCAAAAGCAAATAAAATAAATCTTAAAAATAAGAATTCATTCAAAAAACTAGTCAAAACAGTAAGAAATAGTAATCCAATCGATACTCTCAGATTAACTAGAGCATTTACTCATTTAATTAATTTTATAAATCTAGCCGAGTCAATTGATACATCAAGAAATCTAGATGAATATGAAACTAAGCGTAAAAATCTAAAATATAATATTTTTATTGAAGAAATATTTGAAAAACTTTTTAAAAATAAAAAAATATCTAACAATAAAATTTATAACCTTGCTAAAAATCTAGATATTGGAATAGTTTTAACTGCCCATCCAACAGAGGTAAAAAGAAGAACTTTAATTCAGAAATATCATAAGATCATAGAAATTCTAGAGCAAAGAGATCTTTATAATTCTCATCCATCAAAGTTAACTCAATTAAATAAACAACTTCATGACGAGTTTACAATTATATGGAACACTGATGATCTTAAAAGAACCAAACCTTCTCCATTTGATGAGGCAAGATGGGGCTTGGCGATTATAGAAGATAGTTTGTGGGAAACAATTCCTAAAGTTTACAGAAGGTTAAATTCTATTTTTTTGAAAAACATGAATAGAGGATTACCAAAAAACTTTAATCCAATTCAGTTTGGCTCATGGATGGGTGGAGATAGAGATGGAAATCCTAATGTAACTGCAAAAGTTACTAAAGAAGTAATTTTATTATCAAGATGGGAAGCAGCAAAACTATATGAAAAATCTTTGACTAAAATTATTAGATCCTACTCAATGAAAAAATGTTCAAAAAAAATAAGCTCTAAAGTTGGCAAAACTTTTGAACCATATCGAGTTTTTCTAAGACCTCTTAGAGATAAATTGAGACTAACTCATAGATCTATAGAACAATATTTTATTAATAAGACACCTTTAGATAAAAATATTTTATTAAGTTCAACTGAAGAAATTTTAAAACCTTTGAGGGTCGTAAGAGAATCTTTAGAACAAAACCACAATGAAAACGTTGCAAGTGGGGAACTTCTCGATCTCATGCGAAGAGCAAAATGTTTTGGAATAAATTTAGCTAGACTAGATATTAGGCAAGAATCTTCAAGACATAGACAATTAATTGCTGAACTTATTAAAAAAAAATTTAATAAAAATTATTATAATTTCACTGAGGAAGAAAAAATTAATTTTTTAAAATCTAAATTAACTTCAACTAAGAGCTTTATTAATAAATTTAAATTTTCTGATAAAGAGAACAATGAAGTTTGGTCTACTTTTAAAGTACTTGCAGATGAACCCTCAGAGTGCTTAGGAGCATATGTAATTTCAATGACTACGTCTGTGTCAGATATTTTGTCAGTTTCATTTCTACAAAAAGAGGCAAAAATAAATAATAAATTAAGAGTAGTTCCTTTATTTGAAACATTAGATGATTTGATTAATGCAAAATCAATAATGGAGAGTTTATTTTCAAAAAAATGGTACAGAAAACTAATTAATAATAAACAAGAAGTAATGATAGGATATTCAGACTCTAGTAAGGATGCAGGAAAAATATGTGCTAGCTGGCATCAATACAAAGCCCAAGAGGAAATAGTCAGATTAGGAAAAAAATTCGATGTAAATGTTACTTTTTTTCATGGAAGAGGGGGCTCTCCCGGTAGAGGTGGCGGACCAATTCAAGCTACTTTAAGATCGCAACCTCCAGGTTCAGTAAATGGAAAGATTAGGATTACCGATCAGGGTGAAGTTATTCAGCAAAAATATGGCTATGAACCAATAGCTGAATATAATCTATGTAGTTACATAGGTGCTGTAACTGAAGCAACATTAAATCCTCCACCTACTCCTAAACAAAACTGGAGATCACTAATTGAAAAAATGTCCGATATTTCTAAGAGTTCATATAGAAAAAATATTAATCAAAGCTCAGAATTTATTAAATATTTCAAAACTGTCACACCTAGTGCAGCTCTAGGAAAACTATCAATTGGATCGAGACCATCTAAAAGAAAAAATGTTGATAATATTAAAAGTTTAAGAGCAATACCTTGGGTATTTGCTTGGACGCAGATTAGATTAATGTTACCTGCGTGGTTAGGTAGCGCTGAGGCTTTAAGATATGCTTATATAAAAAAGTTTAGAAGGACTTTAATAGATATGGAAAAAAATTGGCCCTTTTTCAATTCAATGTTAGATATACTTGATATGGTAATTACAAAAGCTGATCCTGATATTTCAAAAATTTATGAAAAATATTTAGCAGATGATGCACTAAAAAAGATTGGAAAAAAACTTAGATTTCAATTTGAAGTAATAAAAAAATTAAATAAAAAAATTACTACAAAAGAAGTTATTTTAACACGTAAACAATTCAGAACTTTAATAACTGTCAGAGCTATATACTCTGAAGTACTAAATATTATCCAACCAATAGTTATATATAAACTTAAAAAAAATAAAATTATGTCTGACAAAAAATATTTAAATGATGCTCTTTTAACATCAATAGCTGGAATATCAGCAGCCATGAAAAATACAGGTTAAATGTTTGAGTACTTAATTGCTTTTGGTGCAGGTCTTATCAGTTTTTTATCTCCATGTGTTTTACCACTTATACCTGGATATGTTTCCTACATTTCAGGTCAATCGCTTCAAGAAGTAATTGAGTCTAAAAAAACTAATATTTTTTCTCTGGTTTTATTTTGTTTAGGATTTTCAACTGTATTTGTTCTTTTAGGAGCGTCAGCATCTTTTCTAGGTCAAGCTCTCTTACAAAATTCAGAAATTTTAAGAATTTTTGCAGGATTAATAATTATTATATTTTCATTTCAATTACTTGGAATAATAAACATTCCATATCTTAATTTTGAAAAAAGATTTGATGCAAAAGAATCTAGAAACATTTTATTTCCATATGTAATTGGACTTGCATTTGGCTTTGGATGGACTCCTTGTATCGGACCAATTTTAGGTTCTATTTTGGCCCTAGCCTCAATTGAAGAAACACTTACTAGAGCAATAATTTTATTGATATTTTATTCCTTAGGCCTTGCTATACCTTTTGTGTTTTCAGGATATTTAATTCAGAGATTTTTATTATTTTCTAAAAACTTTAGAAAAAATATAAATTTGATCTCAAAAATTGGTGGAATAACTCTCTTAGTTACAGGTATTTTAATTTTAACCAATCAATTGCAGGCAATTGGCTTTTATATAATTAAAGTTTTTCCTTTTATGCAAAATTTCGGCTAAAAAGAAAGGATGAAAATCTACCAAATAGATTCAAGTGCCAGAAAAAAAGGTTCAACTTCAAGAGCTTTAGCTAAAAAATTATTAGATAAGATCAAAAAGCCTGGAGATGAGGTTTTGTATCGTGATTTAGATGAAGAAATGCTTTTCGTAAGCGGACTTACTGAGTCTGGGATGAAAATTGATGAAAAAGACCAAACAGAACATCATAAAAAAATGTTTGAGTTATCAGACCAACTTGTAAAAGAACTTAAAGAAAGTGATATAATAATTATTTCAGCTCCTATTTATAATTATGGTCCACCAGCCACATTAAAAGCTTGGACAGATTTAGCTGCCAGAATTGGAGAGACTTTCAAATTTAAACCAAATGGCAGAAGAGAAGGACTGTTAAAAAACAAACAAGCTTATTTGGTTATTACCTCTGGGGGCACTAAACTAAATAGCTCTGAGGATTTTTTAACTCCTTGGCTAAAATTTATTTTAAATTTTTTTGGCATAGAAAAAGTAGATGTTATTAGTGCTGATCAAATGGCTTTGGATTATGATAAATCTATTAAAGATGCAGAAGCTCAAATCGAAAGTTTATTCAAAAAATAATCGTAAAATTAATTAAATATTAACTTTAATCTGTACAAATTTAATAGTAAGAGTTTTTCGTGGATAAATTTAATTATAAAAATTACTCAATATTTTATAATTTCCTAAATAGATTAGCTAAAGATTTAACAAAGTTGTATCATCAAAAACTTTGTAAAAATTTCAAAGTATCTAATAAAATTAAAGGTAAAGGGTATGATCCAGTAACTACATCTGATAAAGCTTTTGAAAAATTTATTAGATTAAAAATAAACGAAAAATTTCCAAATCACCAAATTGTTGGAGAAGAATTTGGTTTCAAAAAATCAAAAAGTGATTACACTTGGGTTATAGATCCAATTGATGGGACAAGATCTTTTGTTATTGGCAGTCCTACTTGGAGTAATTTAATATCTCTTAACTATAAAAAATTACCTGTAATGGGATTAGTTAATTTTCCTGTATTAAATAAATTCTATTTGAATAGGACAGATAAAATTGCACATGTTTTTGAAAATGGAAAAAAAAGAAGATTAAAGGTAAATGGAAGTGCAAAAATAAAAGGTGTTAAGCTTACAGCTGCTTTTCATGGATATTTGTCATTTTCACAACAAGCAAAAATTTCTCAAATATTAAAATTAAATCATTTTCCAACTTCTGACGCGTTAAGTTATATGCAAGTAGCTGATGGTACTTTAGATGTAGCAATCCAATGTGGTAACCATATTTGGGATATTCATCCCTCTATACCTATTATAAAAGCTGCTGGTGGAGTGGTTACAAACTGGAGAAATGAAAATATTATTAAAAGAGACAATGCTTTAGTGACAGCTAACAAATTAGTGCATAAAAAAATACTTAAATTATTAAGTCCACTTAAAAAAATTTAAATTTTACTTTGTAATTTTGTCCACAAATCTTCGGGCAATTGGCCCAACTATCAAAGCTGTTGATATAGCTATTGGCAGTCCTACAGCCCAAGCTTTTAAAAATCTATTTATAAACTCTTTATCTATACCAGTATTAATATATGTAATAATAAGAGTCATAAATAAACTCATTCCAAAACCCATAATCAATATAAACAACAAATTAGAATATTTTTTGGGAAACATTTTTAATTATTACCTAATAAATTCACCATTAGCACACCAATAATAATTAATACCAAACCTATTAATGAGTAAAAATTTGGAACTTGATTAAATCTAATAACACCTACCACCACAGTTGCAATGATTGTTAGCCCAGCAAATGAGGCGTAAGTAATTCCCATTGGTATATTTTTCATAACCAAAGAAAGTGCATACATGCATAAGACTATAGTAATTGCAGTAATTACACTTGGAAAGAAAAGAGTAAAACCCTCAGCACTTTTTGCAAAACTATTAGAGGTAACGCCTAGAAAAACTGCAATTCCTAGAAATAGGTATGAAGTAGCAAGACTCATATAATGACCTTAAATGAATTTTGATAGAATATATAGAATTATTTAAGAGACCAATTAATCGCATCTTCCATTCTGTCATCTCCCCAAAAGAGTTCATTTTTTACAATAAAAGATGGACTGCCAAATATTTTATTTTCACGAGCTGATTTTGTGTTTTCATTATATTTTGCCTCTATATTTTTTGACTTTGCTTTAGATATGATTTCATCTTTATTTAAATTTAATTCAGCAGAAACTTCAGAAATGCTAGGCTCAATTGCAGGTTCTTTATTCTCCTGAAACCATTTTTTATAAGTTAACACTACAAATTTTTCTCCCCAGCCTTCTTTAAATCCAAGAATTGCAATTTGGTTTGCTAAATCGAATTCTGATAGAGGATAGGGAACTGGTGTCTTAGCAAAAAAACCATATCCCTCTGCACGTCTTTCAATATCTCTCCACATGTAATTTACTTTATTAATTTTATCTTTTGGAAATGGAATATTATTCATTTCCTTCATAATTGCTCTAACTGAAAAGGGTTTCCAATTAAATTTTACTTGATGTTGTTTTGCAACATCAAGTATTCTAGTTACGGATAAATAGGTATAAGTGCTACCTATCGAAAAATAAATCAAAAAGTGATTACACTTGGGTTATAGATCCAATTGATGGGACAAGATCTTTTGTTATTGGCAGTCCTACTTGGAGTAATTTAATATCTCTTAACTATAAAAAATTACCTGTAATGGGATTAGTTAATTTTCCTGTATTAAATAAATTCTATTTGAATAGGACAGATAAAATTGCACATGTTTTTGAAAATGGAAAAAAAAGAAGATTAAAGGTAAATGGAAGTGCAAAAATAAAAGGTGTTAAGCTTACAGCTGCTTTTCATGGATATTTGTCATTTTCACAACAAGCAAAAATTTCTCAAATATTAAAATTAAATCATTTTCCAACTTCTGACGCGTTAAGTTATATGCAAGTAGCTGATGGTACTTTAGATGTAGCAATCCAATGTGGTAACCATATTTGGGATATTCATCCCTCTATACCTATTATAAAAGCTGCTGGTGGAGTGGTTACAAACTGGAGAAATGAAAATATTATTAAAAGAGACAATGCTTTAGTGACAGCTAACAAATTAGTGCATAAAAAAATACTTAAATTATTAAGTCCACTTAAAAAAATTTAAATTTTACTTTGTAATTTTGTCCACAAATCTTCGGGCAATTGGCCCAACTATCAAAGCTGTTGATATAGCTATTGGCAGTCCTACAGCCCAAGCTTTTAAAAATCTATTTATAAACTCTTTATCTATACCAGTATTAATATATGTAATAATAAGAGTCATAAATAAACTCATTCCAAAACCCATAATCAATATAAACAACAAATTAGAATATTTTTTGGGAAACATTTTTAATTATTACCTAATAAATTCACCATTAGCACACCAATAATAATTAATACCAAACCTATTAATGAGTAAAAATTTGGAACTTGATTAAATCTAATAACACCTACCACCACAGTTGCAATGATTGTTAGCCCAGCAAATGAGGCGTAAGTAATTCCCATTGGTATATTTTTCATAACCAAAGAAAGTGCATACATGCATAAGACTATAGTAATTGCAGTAATTAAACTTGGAAAGAAAAGAGTAAAACCCTCAGCACTTTTTGCAAAACTATTAGAAGTAACGCCTAGAAAAACTGCAATCCCTAGAAATAGGTAAGAAGTAGCGAGACTCATTTAATGACATTAAATGAAATCTCGCTAAATTTATATAATTATTTAGGTATTGGAGTAGCGCCTGTTTCCAAGCTTGCTATTTTTCCATCTTTATATTTGTAAACAGCCATTACAGCTTCAACATTACCATCATTAAATGTTACAAAAGAATGATGAACACCGACCTCATCATTTTCGTAAACTATTCTTACTTTATCTTGATTAATGTCACCACTCATGGCCCATTTCATTACGTCAGCTTTAGTTAAAACATTTCCTGACTTATGCATTGTAAATTTAAAATCATCATGCAAAAGTTCGTTCATTGCTGCTTCATCTTTATTTTTCAAAGCAGCGCTATATTTTTCTAATATCGACATTTTTATGCTCCTTGTATTATTATTCCGTTAGAAATTGCGTTATCTAATCGGATTTGTTTAATTGGTTGATATTCTTCTGAATTGTACCACTCCAATGCTTTTTCGTAAGAGGGAAACTTTAATACAATAGTTCTGCTATATTGCCAATTTCCTTCTACAACTTGATTTGTTCCACCTCTAACAATGTACTCTCCACCAAACTTTTCAACAATTGGCTTCACTTTAGTAATATACTCATTGTAGTCTTCTGGATTTGTTACATCAATGTTAAAAATAACAAAACCTGCCTGCATATCTATTCACCTCTGTGAATAGTATTATGAACTGGAAAAATTTGAGGTTCTCCTGGATCAATACCCATTTCTTCTAATATAGGACCTAATTTTTTTCCATGATCTTCAAAAGACTCCATTGTATCGTAAACCACTGAAACCTTCATTTGATCTCCTTCACCAAAGCATACTTCAAAGTCTAATCCTTTGTGAGGATGTATTCCTAGCTCATATTCTTTTTTTACAATTGCATCATATTGCTCTGCAGTCATAGACTTTGGAGCGTATCTAACCATTATACTCATATTTTTCCTTTTTTAGTATATACTCTAAAGCTTTACCTCTGACATTTCCCATAGCTGAGCACTTTCTATGCATTCTTCATAAATTGCTTTAGCAGTTGGGTTATTTCCAGATACAAACTCTTTCATTCCTGGTTCATTATGAACTGTAACTTTAAACAGCATACCTGTTTTATCTGGTTTCATTGCTCCGATGGTTTTTTCTGGATAGGCAACACTTTTTCTTACACCCATACCCTCATCAGACTGCATCCATCCCATGAAAGTTTCCATTTTACCTTCTTTAAAATTTACTAACGCTAACATCTCTTTTTCCATTTTTATCTCCTTTCTTTAATTTAATATAAAGTTTGTACTACTTTTTTAACTCTTTCTTCTCCGTTTGGAACAGTAGAATTTACAAAACTATGACAAGCTTCAGTTTTAGCCTCGTCATATTTTGAACCGTAATATTTATCTACAGCTTTATTTACTCCATCGTCCCATTCTTTTGCAGCAATACCTGTTTCTAAAGCATATGCTTTAAGAACTTTTACTGAAGCCATCGATTTTTCCTTCATACTGTACTCAAAAGTTTCACCAGAAGGTAAAAAGTAGTTAGCCATATAAATCCCACTACATTCCCAAGCTTTAGATTTATCACTATCAGACATCCCTGCAATTGCAGTTGATGAAAGTAAAGCACTAAATAATAATACCAATGTCGTTTTTCTCATTATTTATCTCCTTTTTTTATTAATAAGTAAAGTTTCCACTCATTTGATTTAATGAATGAGCCATTCCAGCTTTACCTTTTAAATTTTGTCTACTAGAGAAACCTGTTCCAGAAATTTTTTCATATTTTCCAGTTCCACCAACAATTACAAATTCTCCGGATCCACCTTGGCCTCCAGTTCCTTTACCTTTGTAATTAATGAAAACCTTTTCACCATCCATTAAGTAAAAAGTACACATACCTGTTTCATCATCAAATTTACCTGCAACTAAAGTTAATCCTCCAATACAGTGCATTGTAGACTTATCAAAAATACTTCCCTCTTTATCTGAAAGTCCAGCATTACCATCATAAGTAATACTCATGTTTCCGTTACCAGCATTCATAACATTCATTGCCCAAGACCCAGCTCCAGAAGCATTAAATTTACCTGTTTCAGCTAAAGAGTAGGTTGTTAATAGTGAAATTATTAATGTTAATATTGTTTTTTTCATTTTACCTCTTATTTGTTGAAATCAAAAACTTCTTCTTTAACCTCAGTAAATTGGTGAGGTTCAAAAAAATCATTCATCTGAGAAAGCTGTTCATTAATAGCATCAGTACTTTCTGCCATCCAATGACAAAACATTGTCATAGTATCACCCGGGGTGAAATATGTCATTTGGCATTTTGCTTTATCACTAGTGGAAGATTTAATCATATCTTCTCTGGACATGCCTCCTGTAACCTCGTTAAATTTGTCTTTCATTTCTTTCGATTTGAAAGTGTGAGTTACCATATAGTATTTCATTTTTTCTCCTTTTTTTGTTGTTTAGTCAGAGCAAATGCTCATTACTGTCGTTTCTTGTTTGTGTCCTGATTGTTCAATTACTTTAGCATTTTCAGGATCTTGCATAAATTTTTGCATTGTATCTGCTGCAGGTGTTTCCATTACGATATGTACTTTATTTGTATTTTCTATTTCATTTCCAACATAAATTGTCTTAATTCCTGCGGCTTCTCTTGCATTAGAATGTTGGTCAAACATTTTTTTCCAATGAACCCAATCATTAACCTCAAAGTTACCAATAATTTTTACCATTATTCGCCCCAAACTCCTGCAAATTCGTATGCTTCAACAGGTTCGTCACCAACAACCCAAGCGTCATGGCCCGGCTTGACAGAATAAGAATCTCCAGCAGTATAACTAATCTCTGTTCCATCATCATGTTTTGCAAAAACAGTGCCTTTGGTGATTATTCCTATATGATTTGCCTGACAACTATCAGTTCCAATATGTGGCTTAACATCTGTGGACCATCTCCACCCTGGTTTTAAATGTAATCTGACTACCCTTTGACCACCAACTTTAACCGCTTCTATTTTAGCGTTATTAAACTTATCAACCACTTCATCTGCTTTATCAAAAGTTTTGACTTCTATACTGCTCATATATATCTCCTCCTTTTATTAATTACTGCTGTGATAATTTTGTAGCTCCAGTTTCTAATTCTATAATTTTGCCATCTTTAAATTTCCAGCAACACATTAAAGCTTCTTTGTTTCCATCCTCGGCATAAGTAACAATAGAATGATCAAAACCTATTTCATCGTTTTCATATAAAATTCTATATTTATCAACTTTCATGAAACCTTTATTAATTGCCTCAATCATTCCTGTTTTTCCACTTTCAGTATAAGTTCCTTGAAGATGAGAATACCTCTTATAATCATCATGAATTATCTCAGCTGCTGCCGCACCATCTTTTTCCATGATGACTTTATTTAGTTTTTCTAAAATTGACATATTGTTCTTTACTTCTTCATTGCATTGAACATGCTAAGAGTGTCATCGTAGGTTATCATTGTTGAAATTTTACCATTATCAGCTACTTCAAAAAAATGACCAAACATCGTATTCATGCCGCTTGCTTTTCCCTCACATTTAACAAATACTTTATTACCCTCAGAGATCATCTCTCCTGGAATGACTTGAAAATTATCCCAAGCTCCTGGAATTTTTTGAAAAGTTTCCATCATAGCTTGTTTACCTTTATGAGTACCTGATAAAGGGTGTTTGCCAACTTCACCTGGAAAAATCCAAGTACAATCATCATGAACTAAGTCATTAAACATTGTTTCCATGTCACCTTTACTAAAAGCCTCGTAGGCTTTTTTTACTATTTCTTTCGCTTCCATTATTATTTCCTTTTTTTAGTTAGCGTTAAAATCTATAATATCATCTGTACACTCAACAAATTTATGAGGCTCAAAAAAATCATTCATAGATTCTAATTGTTTATTAATTGCATCTGGATCAGTTCCTTTCCACCAACAAAACATTGTTAAGTTATCACCTGGTGTATTCCAGCTCATTTGACATTTTGCACTTTCACTTGTCATTGCTTTGGTCATATCTTCCATCGACATTGAACCAGTAACTTCTATCATTTTAGCTTTAGCTTCTTTAGATTTAAAAGTGTGCGTTACCATGTAGTTTTTCATACTTTTTCTCCTTTATTAAACATTTACTTTTGATAATTCATAAAGATGTACACTTGCTACACATTCTTCATAAATTGCTTTTGCAACTGGATTTTTTCCAGCAACAAATTCTTTCATACCTTCTTCATTGTGAACTGAAACTTTGAACATTACACCACTTTTGTCAGGTTTAATTCCTGGTATAGTTTTTTCTGGATAGGCTACACTTTTTCTAACACCCATTCCTTCCTCAGATGCCATCCAACCCATGAATGTATCAAACTTTCCTTCTTTAAGACTTAAGATAGCCAACATTTCTTTTTCCATTTTTTCTCCTTTGATTTTATTGTTATTATTTTTTTATTCACCCCATTTCCCATGAAACTCATAAACTTCTACTGGCTCATCTCCAACTACCCAACCATCATGACCAGGTTCTATTGAATATGCATCACCTGCTTTATAAGTTAATTCTGTTCCATCATCATGTTTTGCGCAAACTGCTCCTGAAACAATTACACCTAGATGTTTTGCTTTACAGCTATCTGTGCCAACTGTTGGCTTAATGTCTTGTGACCATTTCCAACCTGGTTGTAAAACTAATCTCATAACTCTTTGATCTCCTACTTTCACAATATCTATTTTGGCATTTTTAAAATTCGTGTTACTTTCATCTGGATTGTCAAAAGTTTTGACTTCAATTGAACTCATTATTTTCTCCTTTTATAATTAAATTAGAATTTAAAACTATCCTTGGTTGAAGTTATCCACAAGCATACAAAATATAGTTTTGATGTTCACGTTTTGATTCACTTTTGATTCAATTACGGACTCAAAATACAACCTCTTGCGTGTACTGTATAAATGGGCTATAAATTAGAACAAAACAAGAACATGAAACTAACTATTCCCTATTATCTACATAAAGCTGGTGCTGGTTTCCCATCACCTGCCACTGATTATATCGAAGAAGATATCGATCTGAACATGCATTTAATCAAAAATGTTCCAGCAACTTTCATCATCAGAGTTCAGGGTAAATCCATGGTCGATGTTGGAATTAATGATGGAGACTTATTAGTTGTCGATAAAAGTTTAAAACCAAAAAACTTTTCAACGGTTATTGCAAATGTTCACGATGAGCTTGTGGTTAAAACTTTAGTTCAAGAAAGAGATAAAAAATTTCTATCCTCTGGCTCTAAAGATTTTTCTAATAGAATTTTAATTAATGAAGAACAAGATGTTTTTATTTGGGGGGTTGTGACTTATGTCATCCATTCTACGTACTAAAAAAATAGGCTTGGTTGATTGTAACTCTTTCTACGTTTC
>OZSS01000187.1_pt1 | contig 28217 bp, 29 predicted proteins | sample 1779911 | NCBI WGS metagenome assembly OZSS01 (sample SAMEA2603589, study PRJEB24840) | metagenome | biome: Water; feature: Photic zone; material: Seawater sample | place: Mediterranean Sea | collected 2013-11-12 | depth 10 m
GATAAGCATTTATATTATGTAGAAGACACGCCTGAATCTTTCTATGCTTTATCCAATAAAAATGATCGCATAAACTTTTGTCTTTTAAATTTTAAAAAAGAAGATTTTGGTAATTATTCTGATTGGAAAGAAGTTCTTGAACATAATGATGAAATATTGCTAGAAGATTTCGTTTGTTTTCCAGGTTTGATATTTTTAGATATTAGAGAAGATGGATTGCCTAAAATTCTTAAACTCAATGTAGAGAATTTATCTCAAGATCTAATAGATTTTCCCGATGAAGCCTACAGTTGTTATATCTCAGCAAACCCCAAATACTATAGCGATGAATTTTTGTATGGTTACACAAGCTTGAGGAAGCCAAGTTCCGTATTTTCACTAGATCTTAATACTTTTGAAAAAAAGGAAATTTGGCGATCAGAGGTTTTAAATTTTGATGAAAATACCTTTGAAATAAAGAGAAAAAAGATTACTGCCAGAGATGGAATAAAGGTGCCTAATTCTTTAGTCTATAAAAAAGGTATAGATTTAAAAAAAGCCCCAATTCTAATGTACGGCTATGGCTCATACGGTAGCATAATTGATGCAAGTTTTAGAAAAACTATGCTTCCTCTTTTAAATAGAGGCTTCATTTTTTGTATTTCTCATATCAGAGGAGGCTCAGAAATGGGACGTCAGTGGTATGAAGATGGGAAAATGTTCAAGAAAAAAAATACTTTTTACGATTTTATTGATTCTACAAAAGGATTAATTCAAAAAGGCATTGGGGATCCAAAAAATATTTTTGCTTTAGGTGGAAGTGCTGGAGGATTGCTCATGGGAGCTATAATTAATTATGAGCCTGAATTATACAAAGGAATAATCTCCGCTGTTCCCTTCGTTGATGTATTGACCACAATGTCTGATGAATCAATTCCATTGACAACTTTTGAATATAAAGAATGGGGAAATCCAAAAAATAAAGAAGAATACGACTATATAAAATCTTACTCGCCATACGACAATATAAAAAAGCAAAATTACCCTACTGTTTTTGTAACAAGTAGTTTATTTGATTCTCAAGTCCAATATTATGAACCGGCTAAGTATGTCCCTAAATTAAGAGAGAACAACTCATCAGAAAATCCTATAATCATGAAGATGAATCTAATTGGCGGTCATGCTGGAAAGAGTGGAAGGCTTAATGCACTTGAAGAATCTGCGCAAGACAATGCTTTCTTCTTAAAATTGTATGAAAAAGATAACAAATAAAATCGTAATCCTTTTTGCAATTTTAAATTGTAATTTTTCTTTAGCAATAATTTTCAATGATTCCATGGGAGATGTTAAAACTACATTTAATTCTGACAACGAATTTCCATATGTAGGTCTTAATGTTATTTATTATGGCGAGAATGCGATATCTGCATGTAGTGCTACATTAATAAATCCCAGAACCGTTATTTCTGCAGCTCACTGCATACCTGAGACATCTACCAATGGAACTACATATAATTCTGTTTTTATGCTCGGCAATGATTTAAGAGATGCTTCTCAATCTCTATACGGAAATCTAGCAACCCTTAGACCGGACAAAGCTGTTACTGCTGGAAGCAACATTATCAATGAAAAATATTTTGAAAACGGAGGTAGAGGCGGTATCGCATATGATTTAACTATTATGTCCTTGGATACTCCGTTATATTTAGAATCTTTTCCATCTTTGCCAAATTCGACTCCAAAAGTGGGAGATAAAGTTGCAATAGTTGGTTATGGAATAATTGGTTATGGAAGTAGTGGATACGATTATGATAACCCAGCTGATGAAAATTTAGCCGATTACAAAAGAAGATCAGCTGAGAATAAAATTTCAGGCGTATTTATAGATACCGGCGAATCTATAAATTCTTTAAGTATAAAATTTGATAAAGAAGATTCCAGCGATTTTTTACCCAAGGAGGGATTTGTCGGTAGAGGAGATAGCGGTGGTCCAATATTTTTAATCGATGAATCCAATTCAACCATTGAATATGTATTGCTTGGAGCAACTTGTTGCGGGAATACACCCGGTTCAAACCACGGAATTTACGACAGTAATGCTTTTTTTAGTTCCTATTACGATTTGCTTGACTGGATCAATACAAATTTACCTTTACAAGTTGTAAGCTCTAGTGGGGATGGCTCCTACTCATTAAATCAATTAGGCTTTAATAAACTCCCCTTTTCAACGAGTGCTTCTGGATCTTCAAGTTCTTCGTGCAGCGGTTACGAGTGTTATTCAAGTTATCACAAGATAAGTAAAAAATACTACAACGCAAATATTTCGGATACTGTAACTCTTGACTCCATCTCTTTTGCCGACAACGTATTTCTTTCAGGCAATGGAAAATTAATACTAAATAATAATCTAACGCTATCAGGAAATCTAAATTCTAATTCTAGTGAACTAGTGGTAAATTTCGGGTCTTCATCAACTACGGGTTTATCGACTATAGGTGATGGAAGCATTTCTAATTTAACCGGAGAAGTAATTTTAAATAATCAAAGCGTTCTTTCTGGAGTTGGACAAATTAATACTAAAGAGCTTAAATTGAATAGTTCAAAAATAAATCCAGGCAGTAGTATCGGAACTTTAAAAATTAACGGAAATACTACTTTTGACGTAAATTCAGGATTAATTGTTGAACACAACCCATCAGGTTCTTCTGATTTGTTAATTGTAGATGGACAAATTTCTTTATCTGGAACTCTGACAATTAAACCTCTTCAAGATGGCTCTAACTTTTTTAAAAAAGGGCTAAAAGTTGATTTTTTACAATCTTCAAACATTATTGGAGCTTTTAATAATTTAATTTTTAATGACACTAATAGAATTGCTGGCTATCTTGCAGCCGAATTATCAACTGATAAAAAAAGTTTTACTTATTCAAATCCTAATTATTTAACTTTAGCCGATGGTCCTGCCAATATAGAAGTAGCCAAACAGTTAAATAATATTTCCAGTATTGAAAGTAGTAATTTGTCTTTGAAAAATAACATCCAAAGTTTATTGGATGAAATTAATTTAAGTAAAAATCTTAATGATTTGAATAATGGTCTTAATTACTTTGCTCCAAATTTAAATCATTCAATAGGCGCTGAACTGACTAACTTTATTTTTTTAAAAAATAATTTAGAAAAAGTTAACACGGATAGTTTCTCAAGCAATATTTCATATAAAAATATAAACCAATCAAATATGAATGAAGCAAATTCTAAAAGTATGTTTTTATCCTTTGGCATAAATCCCTTTTTACTAGGAATTAATATTGATCAAACGGACTCAAGCGGTCTAGTAGAATTTGAAAGTGATAATATTTCTTTTTTTGGAAAATATTTTTTAGGAAAATCAAAAGATTTTTCAATTAATTTAGTTCACACAAATGCTGATATAGAAGAAATTAGATCAAGAACATTTCAAAACATTACCACTTCTGGATTAAATAATATCTATTTAGTTAATAGTTATGATTTATCCTTAACATCATTCACATTTGATTATTCAAGAAAATCTAATTTAAGAGAAGATGAAGATAATGGATGGAGCTATAAATCAGTTTTTAGCTTTTCAGTAAACAATCTGGATGCACCTGGCTTTTCGGAAAATAATCACCCTAATGGTTTAGACATAACTTATGAATCAATTGATAGAATCTTTCTTGGAATAGGTTTTTCAGCTTATTCCTATAAAGAAAATATATTTAATTCTCCAAATTTATTTTTTACTTCTGCTTTAAATCTAAATCTTACAAATTCTTTAGGTAGCAGAAACTCTTATATTGATAAAAACTTAGGGACTTTCGAAACAGATATTGAGGACTCTTTTCAGGACTTATTTCAAGTTGCAGCAGAATTGGTATATCGGGCCGATCGAGTAGACTATGGATTCGGAATCAACCTTTCAAACACTCTGAGTAATTTTTCTATCGGTGTAAAATTAAATTTGCAATGAGTCTTTTAAAAGGTTGCAGCAAACTCTGTATATCCACCAACTAAATCTCCATCAACTAATATTTGAGGGAATGTTCTTGCGGTAGGAAATTTTTGCATGAATTCATCTCTAGTGAAATCAACGTCTAGCATGTATTTTTTATACTCTAGATCTTTTTGTTTGCAAAGATTTTCAGCTTTATCGCAAAAAGGACATTGAGGTTTTGACCAAATTTCTATCATAATTTTTCACTTAAGTTATAAAATACACATTATGCCATTTTCTTTTGTTTCTGAGGGTTTTAAATTTTACGCAAACACGTTCGTTTCTTTTACCTTAAAAACTTTTCCAGTATTTATTCTGATTGGACTTTGCACTGCAACTGGTGAGATTTTGTTAAATAATGAAAATTTTTTCTCTTGGGGAGCAATTTTTTTTATTTTTACAAATATGTTCTTGAATCCATTTATTTTGGTCCTATCTATTCTTTTAGTAAATGACTTAAAATCAGAAAATCTTAAGGAAACCATTGGTTACTACTTAGTTTCTTTTCAACTTTTCTTTAAAGCGTTTTTACTGACCCTAGTTTTAAGTTTGATCACTTTAGTTGGACTCATTCTTTTCGTGATACCAGGAATTTATCTAGCTTCAAGATTAATCTTGGCGCCCTTCTACTTGATCATCGAAAACACCTCTATAACTGAGGCGCTTGATAAATCGTGGAACGTTACAAAAACTAACCAAATTAAGTTTATATATCTCGTGCTTTTTTATTGGTTTATTCTTTTAATGCCGTACTTTTTAGTACTGAGCGTCGTATCAGCTTTTTTAATATCTGAAGGAGCAACTCAAATTCCTTATCTAATAAATATTAGTATAAATACCCTTCTATCCTACTTTCAAATGGTGATACTTGCGTATCCTCTCTTTTTTGTTTTTCGAGGAATCAAAGCATCTGAATAAATCTAAACCACATCCACACTACTATTGCCCAACTGGGAATAAAAAATAAAGCTCTGATGGGTAATGCTCCTAAGAATCCATTTATAAAAATGTGATAAAAACTATGCAACACTCTAAAACCTACAAACCAATAAGCTAATAAGACAAAATAATCGTCAACTTTTCCTGTTATATAAATCGAAATGCAAACCGAATAAAAGAATATTGGAAATTCAAAAAGGTTTACTAAATTCCGATCCCCCTGTTTAGTTAGGTTGCTTGCTGACGAAGGAAGAGATAATCCATATAACTCAGAGCCTCTATGCCCTTTATCAATTAAAACGTCTTTAAATCTAATGATGGTATTAAATAAAAAAACAGCTGAAGCTAAAATCAACATATAAAAAATTGGTAAGAAAATTTCTGTACTCATAAATCCCTCCTTAGGATTAATAAATTAATTATTTCAATTAAGAGGTTTTTTGTAAATGAGAATCATTGTTTTCTCAATTCTCATCAAATGTTTTTTATGAAAAATGATTTAAAATCCATGAGTAAAAGAGGTTATTTATGGAACTGAAAGAATTAAATAAAGAAAAAGTCTGTAATGTATTAAATCAAATTATGGAATTTGAACTTGCCGGAGTAGTTAGGTATACCCATTCTTCTTTAATGATAGTTGGGCCTCATAGAATACCTATTGTTAAATTTCTTCAAGAACAAGCATCTGAATCTTTAACTCATGCGCAAACTGCAGGTGAATTTTTGACTGGTTTGGATGGTCATCCAAGCCAAAAAATTTCTGACATTTTAGAGACCAATGATCACAGTATTAAAGGTATTTTAGAGGAAAGTCTTGAACATGAAATGGCTGCGTTAGAGTTGTATAAAGAGCTTTTAACGATTGTTGAGGGATCATCAATTTATCTTGAAGAATATACTAGGAACTTAATTGGTCAAGAGGAACAACATCAACTTGAGCTTAGAAAAATGCTAAAAGATTTTAGTTAAATTTTCTTATTAGTTTTTTATAAATATAAGCATTAGAATTAGATATGCCTGATCTGATTCTTTATCACAACGGTCCTTCAACTTGTTCACAAAAAATAAGACTGATACTTGGATTAAAAGACCTTGCGTACGAATCTAAGTTAATCGATCTGCAAGCAGGAGAACAGCACAATCCTGATTATGTAAAAATAAATCCTAATCATGTCGTACCGACATTGATCTATAAAGGAAAAATTTTTGTTGAATCATCCTTGATCCTCGAATTTCTTGAGGATGAATTTCCAGAAATATCTGCGAGGCCTTCGACAGCAGAAGAGATTCATTCAATGCGCCTTTGGTTAAAAACAACAGATACGTATCATCCTCATGGAGGCTCGATAACTTATGGCATAGCGGTTAGAAATATATTAATTCAAAAACCTAAAGATGAATTGGAAAAAGAAATAAATGATATTCCAGATTTAAGTAAGAGAAATAATCGTAGAGATCTCATTGAAAATGGACTTAAAGCAGAATGCGTTATCGAAGGATTAAAACAATCAAAAATCCTTATGGATTCATTGGAAGAAAATTTTAAATATTCAGATTGGTTTACGGGATCAAAGTTTGGATTGGCGGATGCAGCTGTATTTCCTTACGTGTTGAGATGGGAGCAACTGTCTCTCATGAATTATTGTAGTGAATCTACACACCCACAAATCAATAATTGGTTTAACAAGATTAAAAAACTTCCCTTCTATGAAAAACAAATAACGTCTTATCTTCCAATGCCTTTAATAGATGCTTTGAAACAATTTAGTTTGAACCAAAAAGAAGAATTAGATAGTCTTTTTGAGTCATTTAGTTAATTTCTTTTAAAAGGAAGCTAAAGCTTTAAATCCTTATCAATTTAGCGCTTCGTTCAATACTTTTGAAATATCATCATTTATAACTAAATCTGCTAGATCATCAAAATCAGTTTCTTCATTGTTTATGATGACGAACTTAGCTCCATTTTCCTTAGCAATCAAGGGAAGTGATGCGGCTGGGTAAACCACAAGCGAAGAACCCACCACAACGAAAAGATCCGCTTTAAAGGCTTCCTCTTGAGCCCTTTGCATTTCGATCAGAGGCATTGGCTGGCCGAAAGAAATTGTAGCTGTTTTTATAAAACCTCCACATTTTTTACATAGAGGCGGTTCAAAATTTTTTTTAAAACTTTGATGAATTTCTTCTAATTGAGATTTATCTTTGCATTCAAGGCACACTGCATAAGTTGCATTACCATGAATTTCCGTTACATTTTCACCTGCTAACCCCCCAGCTTGATGTAAATTATCAACGTTTTGTGTAATGCAATGGCCTTGACCTTTCATTTGTATAATTTTACTGATTGCGTAATGACCCTCGTTGGGTTTGAAAGAACCAAAATTACTTTTAAAGTTAATGCTTTGTTCCCAATACTTTATTCTAGAATTTTTTGAATCGATAAAATCCTGAAAATAAATTGGTGTATTGTTTTTCCAAAATCCTTTAGGACCTCGAAAATCGGGTATTCCTGAATTGGTACTAATGCCTGCTCCAGTAAAAAAAACCGGATAAACAGAATTACTAAGAAACTCTTTGAGCATATTTATCAAACATTGAATCCATAAATAATAAATGTAGAAGTAATGGAACCAAATACAATCGCTAAAAGAACTTCTTGAATATTACTTCTACTCCCTTTGTAATACTTAGAACTTAAATAAAGTCTCAAAACAAAATAGTAAATAACCGATAAAATAATCCAATTAATAAAATACATTCTAGAATTTCAACATTACAGAATTCCCTTCAAAAACAATACTTAGTCCAAAGGTCCACCACAAAGTAGAGACAACTACTAAAAATGATAATGTTCTTATAGCTAAATTATAAGAAGTCATTCTTCCATGAACCAAAAAAGAAATTAATGCCAACAAGAGAGAAATAGAAGCTGTAACAAATAATTCGATAAGCATGAATTTATTTATTTGATTTAGAAACTAATTCTTCGGGATTTGGTAGTAAGCTAAAGTCGTCATCTACTTCAGCCTCAAACATATTTTCAGGAGAAACAGATTCATAAACAGCACTTTTATCGTTAGGATCTGAATAAAAACCTAACACGTAACCTCCTTTTGAATAGCCAATCAGAGACCTTATTTCGGGAGACAAATTTTTTGCAATCTCTGGTGGACATGACAAATATTGATTTTCTTCTTGTCTCAGCCAATTTAGGGCATAGTGCAAAAATACTCCGGTTCTTGCTTCACTAGAGGTAATATTTTCTCCACCTCCATGAAGAACAGTCCCGGTGTAAAGTAAAACAGATCCAGCAGTCATTTCAGCATAAGCTATCTCATCTTCATTTGGCAATCGGTCTTTATCCCATTTATGTGAGCCAGGAACTATTTGAGTAGCACCATTTTCTCTCGTAAAGTCTGTAACAGCCCAAATGGTGCTCATAAGAGGTTCTACTTTTCTGGGCAAATAGCCTCCCCATATTCCTCTGTCTCGATGCAAGATTTGCTTTGATTCTCCTGGGCCTATACAAACAGCAGAAGTAAAATGAAGTTGATAGCCATCTCCAAACGGATCTAAATATTCTTTCGAGACTTTATTAATTTTTTCATTTAAAGCTAATTTTCTACAAGAATCTGATCTTGCAATTAATGCACCAATTCTTTTGGTCTTAAACCCAGTAAAATCATCTCTTCCATAAGAATCAGTCTCTAGATATGGACTTAACTCAGAATTAAGCTTATCAATTTCTTCAGAAGCCATTAAATTATCGATAATTAATCCTGCATCACTTTCTAGTAAAGACAGAATTTCATCTATGGAACAATCAGAATTTAAATGTTTTAAAGAAGCCATTATTAAATTTTATAATTTTTCTTGTAAATATTCTTCAGAATTAATGATTTTTATATCATCGCTATTTAATAGTTTTTTAAGATCATAATTACCTATAATTAATTCAATCTCCCAACCAGTATTTGTAGAAATTTCTTTGATAATTTTGGCTGTTTTAAAGCATTTAGCTCTAATGTTTGGATTTTTAAAGTTGATGAAAAGTTTTCCTTTAAATAATCCTCTATTTGCATGATTAGAAACTAGGTCTTTTAATAATTCAATGCCAATGCCTTCCTTAGCAGACACATTTACTGAATTCACTACATTGTTAATTTCGAAATCTATATTTTTTGCCAAATCGACTTTATTTTTAACAAATATTTGAGGAATATCTTCAGCACCAATATCAACTAGAATTTTATTCACCTCAAAAACCTTATTTTCAAAAGCTCTGTCATTTATATCAACTACATGAAGCAAAAGATCTGCAGATTTTAAATCGTCTAGCGTAGCTTTAAAGGATTCAATCAAAGAAGTCGGTAAATCAGAAATAAAACCCACCGTGTCAATATAAATTATGGACTCAGATCCAGGAGTAAGATTTTTTCTTGTAACGGTATCTAATGTTGCAAACATCTTATCTGCTTCAAATTCGTTAGAGCCAGTTAATTGGTTAAAAAGTGTAGTTTTTCCAGCATTTGTGTAACCAACAATTCCAACGATATGGTTTCTGCCCTTTTTCCTGGAGTATCTGTTCAAGTTTTTCTGTTGATGACTTTTTATCAGCCTTTTTTTTATACCTTTTATTCGATTCGAAATAAGTCTACGGTCAGTTTCTAACTGTGTTTCTCCTGGGCCTCTAAGTCCAATACCCCCCTTTTGTCTTTCCAAATGACTCCAGCCTCTAACCAATCTCGTTGAAAGGTGTGATAATTGAGCTAATTCAACCTGCATTTTCCCAATATGGCTAGAAGCTCTGCGTGCAAAAATATCTAAAATTAAACCCGTTCTATCCAATACTCTTGAATTCAGAAAACTTTCAATGTTACGTTCTTGAGAAGGAGATAAGTCATGATTGAAGATAACTAAAGAACAATTATGCTGGATTAAAGTATTTTTAATTTCTTCCAGTTTTCCCTTTCCAATAAAATACTTTGCGTTAATAGTTTTTTGATGAAAATTAAATTCATCAATTATCTCTGCATTAGTTGAAGAAACTAATTCTTTAAATTCTGAAAATATTTCATTTGCATTTAAGTTTATTAAATTACCTAAAGAAGAATTTACTATTATTACTTCGTTTAAAGTTTTTGATTCATTCATAATGATTAATGATCGTGACCACCAAATTCTAAACCAACAGCTTCAAGCATCTCATGTTGAGCAGAGTAATAAATGTATAAAGAACCTACAAGAAAAAAAGTAAAAAGGCCAATCATTAGATATCTCATAATAAGATTTTAATATAAAACAAAAAGAATAGAATTTACTAACAATCCAAATCCAATCGATCCTATGATTTCATAATAAAAATTTCTGTCTGCAATATTAATTCTAGATTCTGAATACACTTGAATTATGAAATAGCTTATCAAACTCCACATTACCCAAAATGACAAGAAAATTAAAAAGCTACTCATAGAACGATAAAACTTTGAACTTTGAATAATGTAGATAAACCAAAAAATAAAGTTCCAATTGAAGCAAACCATCGTTTTGAAAAATAATATTTTTGTGAATCATAATGAAAAATCATTCCAGGAAATGGTTTTGTACGATCAGTAGTCTTTAACACCCTGATACATAGATAGGTAAAATAAGCAAAAAACAGAGTTAAGACAAAATCAAAAAAAGTTGAATTAGGTTTTAGAAAACTTACAGGAACAAAAATACTTATTAAAATGGAGATTATCGTAAAGATCCCTCCGAATATCCCTAAGAAAAGTTTTAACATCTTTTTAAACTTTAAGTTCTAAGTTTTCAAACCCTCTAAATATGAAATTCTTTTGCCATTCAGGGTTCTTATCGCCAAGCTTCATATTAGGAAACCTTTCTAATAATCTCTCAAACACAAGTCTTGTTTCGATTCTTGCTAAATTTGCACCAATACACATGTGCGGTCCATAGCCAAATGAAACGTGTTTAATATTTTCTCTAAGGATATTAAAAGAGTCCGGATCCTTATTGGCTTCAGGATCTCTATTTGCTCCAGCAATACTTATAGCAAAAGGCGTGCCCCTTTTATAATCTCTGTTTCTATAAGTCATATTTTCGTTGGCAAATCTAACTGTAGCGTGCACAGGAGGCTCATATCTAAGCATTTCTTCTATGGCGTTAGGTATTTTGGAATGATCTTGCTTTAAAAGATCAAATTGATCAGGATGATTCAATAGAGCAAACAATCCATTGCCTACCAATCTAGTGGTTGTTTCATGTCCTGCTATTAATAAAAGCAAACAAGTGCCATACATTTCCTTTACATTTAACTTATCGCCTTCTTCTTCTGCGAGTATTAATTTTCCAATAAAATCATCACCTGGATTGTCTTTGCGTTCTAAAATTATTTTTTCAAAATATCGAATTAAATCCTCATAAGCATCTCTTGCTAGCTTTCTTTTTTTTACCGAAGAACCAATACCGCCAACTTCTTTTAAAAGATTTTCAGACCATATTTGAAACTGATTAAGATCTGAATCAGGGAGGCCCATCATTTTGGCAATAACAATTGCTGGCAGAGGCTTCGCTAATACATTCATTAAATCAAAACTTTCTAAGTTATGAGTTTTATCTAAACATTGATTAATGGTGTCGTTAATTTCAGTTTCTAAAGATTTTATGTATCTATTGGTAAACCCATAAGAAACAAGTTTTCTTATCCTTGAATGGTCTGGCGGATCAAGTTTTAAAATGCTTGGATTCTCAAACTGATCCAACATAATATCTCTACCATCTCTTCTCAACTCGTTTCTTCTTAATTTTGCTATTGGAAATTTTCTATCATCTACACTGAATCGCTCGTCTCTTATCATTTCCTGAACAAGGTCCATTTTAGTGACCCATCTGAGGAAAGTAGGTTTTGAGTGGTAGATGGGATTTATTGACCTCATCCTAGAATATGTCTTGTATGGATTGTTTTGAAAGGAAGAAGAAAAAATATCTAATGCAAAACCTTTGTTTGAAATTCGTTCAAAGATTACACCTAAATTATAGAAACGATAAATTAAAAAAATTCTAATCGAATTTATTAGCTCTTTCATTTAATCAGCGACTTAATTTTTGAAGATAAATCTTTTAATTGTGGTTTGTTTTCCAAAATTTCTTTGAATTCGAGTCCTTGCAATTCATGAGGGAAAATAAGCCATTTATTGGTTTTATGAATGTAAAAATCTGGTTTTAAGTCAGTTTCATTATTATCAGGCTTAAAATAAGGCGTTGCTACTTTTATTTCAGGAGTATTCTTTTTACAAGTTTTGTTGATATCTAAAATTATCTGTTTGATTGAATTTCCTGTGTCATGAACATCATCAACAATTAATAATTTATCATCCGATTCGAATTTTTTCGTAACATAATTCAATCCATAGACTCTAACTTTCTTTTTTCTTTTGTTTATACCGCTGTAATAAGAAGTTCTGATAGCAATGTGATCAGAATCTATTTTTAGGACTTTTAGAAATTCTTGAACAGCAATTCCAACTGGCGCACCTCCTCGCCAAACTCCTACAATATAATTTGGTTTGTACCCGCTCTCATAAATATTCCAAGCTAAATTAAAAGAGTCTTCTAGAAGTTGGTCAGCTCCGATGAAATATTTTTCCATGGGCTAAGGTTTTACATTGATACAAAAAGTTTTGCAATCAAAAATACTCGAGAACAGTATAGATTAGAAATCTATACTGTAACGAGTCATCATTTGTCTCGGCGGTATGTATTCTATACCTGTCCCAGCAACCCCAAATACGTCAGTCATACTTGAATTAATTCCGTCTTCATCGGTAAGATTAGTGAATATGAAATCTACGCTGGAGTTATCTGGAAATTCAAGCCCTATACTTAAATTAACAATTTCGTAAGCTGGAATAGCATCCTGAGCTGGCCTATTAGCAACTCTTTGAAAAAATTCACCACGTTTTACAAACTGTAAAACCGAGGTAAGACCATTTCCGTTAGGTAAAGTAGTAACATAATTTAAACTTACATCAATGTTTAAATCAGGAGCTTTTGCTAATTCATTACCAATGATATCAGCTCTTAAATCATATCTATCTTGCTCTTTTGTGAAAGAATACTGCTGAGCTACTACGTTATCTAAATATTCAAAAGAAGAGGTTATCTCAGTGTCTAAATAACCAAAGTTTGCATCCAAAGTTAAAGAATCTGTTAAAAGAGCAGTGAATTCTAATTCAATACCCTGAACCTCTGATTCAGGAATATTTACAACTCCTCCTCTAAAAACATCAGGATCCGTGGCTTGAAGTTGAAGATTTTCATAAGAGTAATCAAATAAAGCCAAGTTAGCTCTAGCCTTTCCATCCAAAAAGTCAGCTTTTATACCAACTTCAGTTGAATCAAGTACTTCAGACTTAAAAGTAGGCAGCACCATTGCTGGAACTCCAGGATTCCCAGCTGCTATATCTTGAGCTACAGTGTAACCAAAAGTTAAATTGGACCCGCCTGGTTTAAAACCTCTAGTTTGAGAAACATAAACCATAATTTCTTCTTGAACATCATATTCAAAGGTAATCCTTCCAGTATTTTCATTGTCAGTTTCGTCAAGATCAAAAGTTTGAAATCCAAAAAAGTTTGAAACGTCAGTTGCAAAATTATCCCTAGTGAATCTTAATCCAGTAATTAATCTTGCATCATCATTAAAACTGTAAGTAGTTTCTCCAAATGCAGATAAAGATCTCCTTACAGGGAATGCATCAGAAATGAATCCAAATTCAGCAGCATAAGGAATTACAGAGCCGCCAACTTCGTAACAATTTGGTGCAGCCAATGCAAAAGGCTCCCCACAAACATAATCAAAGGATCCATCAACAGTTCCACCATTGGCACCGTCTAAATATTCTCTTATATGATTTTCTATCTCATGATCTAAATAAAACATTCCAACGGTCCAATCTAATTTTCCGTCCATCAAAGGTTCGTTTGAAACCAAGTTAAACTCAACGGTATTGGTGTCTACTTTAGAAGTTTCTGGTCTAAATTCGGCTTTTGTATAGGCAGAAACTCCAGGTATAGATGACGCAGCCACTCCGAAGTTATGTCTATCGTTGTCTCTATCAACTGATATTTCATCTCGTTGATAGCTAAAAAGAATCTTTAAGTTAGCAAAATCAAGATCTGTCTCAAAAATACCTGCTGAAATAAATGAACTTAACGTTTGAGTTGACAAAGTATCTTGTGAGAGATACCTAATACCCGCAGTAGTATCATCAATACCTTTCATAGCTGAACCATTTCTATTGACGTCAAAATATTGAGCGAAAAATCTAAAAGTAGAATCACCACTTAGATCAACAAACCAATCATTTCTTATTCCAAAATTTTCAGCATCGTCAAGATCTTGTCCATTAGAAATATTTGTAGAAAACCCATCTCTTGTGGTTGAAGTTAAAGAAATTCTAGTAGAAACAGAATCAGAAACTGGAATACTCGAAATAAATTTCCCTTTTCTTAGTCCATAATTTCCCACAGTGAATTCAGCAGCACTAAATGATTCTGTTAAAGAGGGAATCGAACTAATCACATTGATTGCTCCACCAGTTGAGTTTTGTCCAAAAAGCGTTCCTTGAGGACCCCTGATAACTTCAATCCTTTCTATGTCGATAAAATCAGTTTGAAGGGCAAAAGGTGAGGCAATAAAAATCCCATCTAAGTGGAACGCAACTGAAGGAGCCGCAATAGCGTTTTGGTTGGTTTCATTACCTACTCCTCTTATTGATATTACAGTTTTATAACCCTCGTTTTTTGCAACGGTAACTCCTGGCACAATAGCACTTAAGTCCACCATAGAAGTAATATTTTTAGCTTCTATTTCATCACTGGTTAAAGCTGTAACAGCTTGAGATACGTCCTGAAGACCTTCGAATCTTTTTTCTGCAGTAACTATTACTTCCTCTAAAAAACCCCCACTTTGGGAAACAGCAAAATTACTGGAAGTAATAATCAAAAAAGATAAAAAAAAGCGTTTGATAAATTTAGTGTTTTCCATATTTAATTATCTAATATTGAAAAAGTAGCATTAATTGAAAATATATTTACCTAAATCTTATAATTTGCCCTACTTTGTCACAAATTTAGTTTTCAAGTGTTCAAAGTTAAAACAAAAGATGCAGACCTTTATGATTTTTACAACTTGGTGTATGTGTATACTAAGATGTGACATTGAATAAGATCTATGAAATCAATTTTAGAAAATTTTTTTAAAATTAAAGAATTCGAAACTAATATCCAAAAAGAATTATTAGCAGGATTCACAACTTTTGTGACCATGGCTTATATAATTTTTGTCAATCCTCAAATTATGTCACTAGCCGGCATGGATCAAGGAGCAGTATTCGTAGGAACTTGCTTAGCAGCTGCCTTGGCTTGTATTTTGATGGGTTTGTTTGCGAATTGGCCAATAGGTTTGGCGCCAGGCATGGGTTTGAATGCCTTCTTTACTTTTACAGTAGTTGGAGAAATGGGCTATTCTTGGGAGATAGCCCTAGGATCTGTTTTTTTAGCTGGCGTTTTATTTTTCTTGATAAGTGTTACTAAATTAAGAGGTTGGATGATTGATAGCATTCCGTTAAATCTAAGAATTGCAATGGGCGCAGGAGTTGGATTGTTTATTGGTTTCATTGGACTGAAAAGTGGTGGCCTTATAATTAGTAACGAGGCGACTTTCTTGAAACTTGGAAATCTTGCGAACATTGAAACGTTGTTAGCTGCACTGGGGTTTCTAATTATTTCAGTTCTTGCGGTAAGAAAAATACCAGGCTCTATTTTGATAGGTGTCCTTGCAGTGACGTTGATTTCTTTATTAGTCAACATAGTTGAGTTTAATGGCATTGTTTCCTTGCCTCCCTCGATCGATCCAGTTCTATTTAAACTTGATATCTATGGAGCTCTAGATGTTTCCATGATTACAATCGTAATGTCATTTCTTTTCGTTAATTTATTTGATACCACTGGAACTTTGCTCGGGGTAGCTAATCGAGCAAATCTAGTTGACGAATCAGGAAATGCAGAAAATCTTGATAAAGCTCTCAAAGCTGATAGCAGCATGAGTTTTATAGGGGCTTTCTTTGGTTGCTCTCCTGTAACCAGTTACGTTGAAAGCTCAGCAGGAGTTGAGGCAGGTGGTCGAACAGGTCTTACGGCAGTTTTTATTGGATTGTTCTTTTTACTATCTATCTTCTTATCGCCTATCGCTCTTATAGTCCCAGCTTGCGCTACTGCGGGAGCTTTACTATATGTGGCAATTTTGATGCTGAGTGGAATGGAGAAACTAAACTGGTCAAGTATGGTGGAATTACTGCCTGCGCTGATTATCATCATTATGATTCCCTTAACTTTTTCTATAGCAGACGGTATAGCTTTGGGATTTCTTTGTTATATCGTATTAAAAATAGGATATGGCGAAATTAATAAAATTAGTTTGGGCGCTTGGTTTTTAACTCTAGTTTTTGTTTCAAAATTTATTTTTCTTTGAAATCTCTTATCTGACAATAAAGACGTAAAAAATTGAATACAAGAAGAAGCCTACAAAATAAATAGCAAACAGAATCCAAAGAAGTTTTTCAAATAAATTTCCTTTTTTATTGAAATATGACGTTTTATTGGTGACCCTTTCGTAAAACCTAGTGTAAAGATATAAAGGAGTAATGATAAAAAGACTTCCAATAACATAACCAAAAAAAAGAGTGGTTGTAAGCGATGAATAAATAGAGGTTATAAAATCCATATTTAAACTTGTTCTATATTATTTATGTTTTCTTTCTTATGTGTTTCCAAAGAAAGCTTAACCCAAATAACGCAGGCAAGTAGCAACAAATACTAAAAATTATAATTAAGCCGAGCAAATCAGGATCGCGAAAAGAAAAAAATGCGGGTGCATCGATTAGATCGGTTATAAATCTAATTAGAATTAAAATGAATAACATGGACGCATTTCTTAAATAAATCGCTAAAAGAAAAGCAAGCCCTACAGCTAGATTTCTTGCGACATACAAAGCCGAGCTTAAGGTTAAATTCGTAACTTCGGGTCCTTCAAAAAAAGATGGATTGGTTAAAGCTATATAAGGACCGACAAACATAGGCCATATCAAAGAAAAAAGAATAATTCCAAACCACCAAGTGTATGTAACCTGATTTAAAGGCAAGTTTTTCAATTTGCTATTCACTTAAACTTTCTCTAAGTATGCAATACATTTAATTTCAATTTTATACTTAGGGTCCACTAAAGCAGAAACTCCAATTAAAGTTTGGGAGACCTCTGGTTTGTAGCCATAAATTTTCTCCCTTGAATCAAAAATTTCTCCGACATTAGTCATGCATTCTTCTATATTTGTTACAAACCAGGTTTCGTCAATAATATTGTCTAATGTTGCATTAAATTCTTTTAAAATGGTTTCGATATTTTTATAGCAATTTTCCATCTGACCTTGCAGATCATTTGGAACATTACCTTCTATATCGTCCCCCAATTGACCTGCCAAAGTAAGAATATTTCCTGTTTGCACACCTTGAGAAAAAAAATCTGCATATGGACCGTTTCTAAAAAGTTTTTTATTCATTGTATTTATGAACTCGTTTGTAATTTTCTTAAATTATAGCCAGCGATAATCGCAAGAATAAATAAAGCAGGGATATCGCCAAGGAAGTGTCCCATTTCATGGGTATCGATTATCGCCTGATAGGACATAATCCCACCATGTACCAAACTACTCCAAACCACAAACCAAACAAATAAAGGATTTTTTAATGGATCATTTGCAGCGATTAGCATCATAATCCCAAGGGTCATATACACCCCTTGAATCATCATTTCATATTCCCATTGTCCTGGACTCCAAGCCCATCCTCCAAGTGGATCCAATTTCATCATAGGCATTATTAAAATGAATGCTACACCGAATATCCTTAACGTAATTTTTAAAATTGATAAATTATTCATATCTCCCCCTTTTCTTTATAAACACTTATATTTATTGACCTGTAATGGTGGAGCTAGTCGGGCTTGAACCGACGACCTCTTGCATGCCATGCAAGCGCTCTCCCAACTGAGCTATAGCCCCAAAATTAGATTTGTATTGTACTAATTTTCTCGAGATTTCTGTTGCTTATATCTGTATTTTTTTTACAATTTTCAAATGATTAATGAAGAAAAAGAAAATATATCTTTCGATCCTGAGATATTAAGACAAAAATATCTACAAGAAAGAGACAAAAGAGTTAGAGCCGATGGTAATGATCAGTACGTTGAAGTAAAAGGCGACTTTTCTTATTTTGTTGAAGATCCTTACGTTACAGAAAGTATTTCCAGAGAACCCAATACAAGCACCTATCACACCATTGTCATTGGTGGTGGATTCGGAGGCGTTTTAAGTGGAGCGAGACTTAGAGAGCAAGGCATAAATGATTTTAAAATTATTGAAAAAGGCGGAGATTTCGGTGGCACATGGTATTGGAATAGATATCCTGGTGCTTCCTGTGATATTGAATCTTATATTTATTTCCCCTTATTAGAAGAAACTAATTTTATTCCGAAAAGAAAATATACTAATGCGCCTGAAACATTGGATTATTTCAATGTAATTTCTGAAAAGTTCTCTCTAAAAGAGAACGCACTATTTCAAACCGAAGTTAATGAAGTTAAGTGGTTATCTGATGAAAAAATTTGGTGTATTAAAACCAATCGACAAGATTCAATTAAAGCTAAGTTTGTGATTCATGCTAATGGCTTTTTAAATAGACCAAAACTTCCTGCGATGAAAGGTATAAACGATTACCAAGGCCATACCTTTCACACGAGTAGATGGGATTATGATTACACTGGTGGTGATTCAAACGGAAATTTAGAAAATCTTAAGGATAAAAAGGTAGCAATCATTGGTACTGGAGCTACTGCGGTTCAATGCGTGCCACATTTAGCAGCGAGTGCAAAAAAACTTTACGTTTTTCAAAGAACGCCCTCTTCTATAGACGAGCGAAACAATTCAGATACAGATGAAAAATGGTTTAAATCACAAAAAAAAGGTTGGCAAAATGATCGTAGAGAAAATTTTGAAGGATTTTTAACAGGATCTTTTTCAAATAGAGATTTGGTAAACGACGGCTGGACTGAAATATTCAGAACTATTCTTGGAGGCCTAATGAATAATGGTCCAAGTAAGTTAAAAATATTTTCTTGGGTTATCTCGGCTCCTTTCTATAGTGATTTTTATAAACTCGGTATGAAAACTTACATCAGAAATGAATTCATGAAATTCATCAGTAGAAAAGACATCAGTCAGAAAGTAGAAATGATAGATTTTCAAAAAATGGAAAAAGTTAGAAAAAGAGCGGAAGAAATTGTTAACGACCCTCAAACAGCTGAGTCTTTAAAGCCTTATTACAGGCAGTTGTGTAAAAGACCATGTTTTCATGATGAATACTTACAATCCTTCAATAATGATAACGTTGAGTTAGTTGATACCGACGGCAAAGGTGTAAAAGAGATTAACGCTAAAGGAATTGTTCATGATGAAAAAGAATACGAAGTTGATTGCATTATTTTCGCTTCGGGTTTCGAAGTTGGGACGGATTATTCAAGAAGATGTGGTTATCAAATAACTGGAGTTGATGGAATAACTCTCAGCGAAAAGTGGAAAAATGGTCTTTCTACTTTTCATGGAATTCATTCCAAAGGATTCCCAAATTGTTTTTTTTACGGTCCAGGACAAGGACCATTTACAGCTAATTTTACTCACTCGTTAGATGAGCAAAGCTCTCACGTGGCTTATATTTTAAAATATTTAGATAATAATAAATTAAATTTTGTTGAAGCTTCTGATAATGCTGAAAAAGAATGGAATGAAACAATAATCTCGAAAGCAAGAAATATGGAAAGTTTTCAAGAAGCCTGTACACCAGGTTATTACAATAACGAAGGAAAACCGAATACAAATCCTCAAAACAATTCTTATGGGGGTGGCGCTTTAGAGTATTTTGAGCTCCTAGGCAGCTGGAGAAAAAACAATAAGCTTAAAGGATTAGTTACTGCTGAATAAAATTAATTTGCAATCGTGATCCGATGCAATAATCGGTCATATCCATCGTATCCACCATCTGCCATATGCATAACGGTTCGATTGTCCCACATCAGCAGCATATTTTCTGACCATTTATGACGGTATATAAATCGCTCTTGGGTCATGTGATCATACAATTTCAATAATAATAAAAAAGATTCTTCTTCATCCATTCCATGAACATGAGATGTATAAACAGGATTCACAAACAAACATTTTTGATTGGTTTCTGGGTGAATTTTTACTAAAGGATGGATTTCCTCTTTTTTCGCTTCTTTCGATGTAATTATGTCCATTGCTCTTTCTTCTTTCTCTGTGGCGTAAAATCCATCATCTGCATAAGGAAGCTTAGCGCTATGAACTACTTTTAAATCTTTAATTTGTTCTTTTGAGTCGGAATCAAGTTCCTCGTATGCTTTTTGAGTGTTAGCAAATAAAGTATCGCCACCTACAGGAGGAATAATCTTTGAAAGTAGAAAAGTCGCTGCAGGAGGATTTTTCTGAAATGACCAATCAGAATGCCAAGTTCCGCCAAAAGGAGGAGCTTTTTCAGAAGCCGATCTTTTTACTTCGACAATGTTTGGTTTATCTTTTAACCCTGCAAGATATGGATCGTCCCCAAAGGCTCCAAACTTTAAACAAAAGTTTTCATAATTGTCATGTGTGAGTTCTTGGTTGGGAAATATTGCAACACCGTTTTTCAGCCATGAATTTCTTATAGAATTAATTTCAGCATCTGACAATTCTTGATTTAAATCCAAACCGCTTATTTCTACTCCTAGGTTAGATTTAGGATCCTTAATTTTAGTGGTTATTTCCTGTAACATTTAGAGGCCATTATAAGTTTTTTTATTTAGATAAACAAAATGAATCTTAAAAGAGTAAGTCCCATACTAGAGAGGGAAACTGAAACAGAATTATTAAATCTTGCTCCAGAGCCATGGAAAATACTGAAATGCCTTGAAACAGATATAGTTTTCTTGGAAAACCCTCCAGGTTATGAAGCTCTTAAAGAGGAATTTGCTTGGGAAAAAACTTATCAATCTGAAGTCGAATCAAAACAAAATTCTGAGCCATTCAGATATAAGGTCAGTTCCTTTGCTAAAGAGTATCGTCATAAAGTTTTAAAAAGAAATAAAGTAAAAGACTTATCAAAGAAATGTATTTTAAAAAAGAAAAATCAAAATAATATCCAACTTTTAGACGTTGGCTGTGCTGACGGAGGAGCGCTAGAAACTATAATTTCTGAACTGCCGAGTTCATATCATTCAAAATGTATACCGAATGGGATAGAGATCTCTGCTGAACTAGCTAATAAAGCAAAAATAAATGCTAAAAGAGGAATTTGGGTTCACAACAATGCAGTCGACGGAATGCTAGAATTTCAAGATTCTTTTTTTGATGTTGTGGTCCTTTCATCTTTTCTTGAGCATGAAATTAATCCGCTAAGTCTATTAAAAAATACATTTATTAAACTTAAAGATAAAGGGAATGTAATTATTAAAGTTCCTAATTTTGACAGTTGGAATCGTCATTTAAGAAAAGAAAAATGGTGTGGTTTTCGCCATCCTGATCATGTCAATTATTTCACTCCTAAGACACTAAAAGATATTTCTCTGAGATCAGGTTTTAAGAAGTTTTCAATGGGCTTTTTTGATAGACACCCTTTAAGTGACAGCATGTATGCTGTATTGGAAAAATAATTTCAAATACTCTTTAATATTTCGTCTTTGTGCTCACCCAATTTTGGCGCTGGACTGTGATTTTTTAGTTCTTGATCGTTGAATTTTGCCGGATATCTTAAGGCTCTTACCTTGCCTTGGTGATCACTTTCGATAGTTTTAAATAACTCATTAGCTTGAAGTTGAGGATGTTCCATTAACTCTTTTAAAGTAGTAGTTTCTGCACAAGGCACATCTTCTTTTCTTAATCTTTTTAATGCCTCTGTAGTTGAAAGATTTTCAAATTTTGAGAGCAAACTCATTAGTTCTACTAAATTCTCACTTCTCGACGTTGCGGTATTAAATTTTTCATCCTCAGTTAAATTAGGTTCGTCTAAAGCTCTGAAGATTCCAAACCATTGCGCATCAGACAAAGCAGCAATTGATATGTAGCCATCTTTACACTTATAAAGATTATAAGATTTCGTTAAAGGGGCAAGGATTTCTACGTCATCATCCATTAAGGTGTGATTCATCATTCCGTCTGGCCATAAGAAGAATACAGCTGAATCAATCATTGATAAATCTATTCGATCAGCTACTCCTATTCTTTCTCTTTTAAACAGCGCAGATATTATGGATTGAGTGACAGTGTAAGCAGTGATTTTGTCACAAAGAAGAGTTTTAATGTATTGAGGTTTCTCTAAGTCAGACTGTATGTCAGTAGCTCCAGACATTGCCTGAACGACGTGATCATAAGCTGGAGCTTTTGAGAATGGACCTTGATTTCCAAAACCATTTATTGAAACATAAATTAATTTTTCATTTAATTTTTTACAATCGACTTCACTTAATCCTATTTTATCCATTATTCCTGGACGAAAATTATTGATTAAAACATCAGCTTTAGATATCAGTTTTTTTGCGACAGCTAGATCATCATCGGCCTTTAAATCTAAATCAATAGATTTCTTGCCCCTATTGCAATTTGCGAATAATGCTGAAATTCCCCCTTTTTGAGTACCTAAATATCTCATAGGATCTCCGATGCCAGTCTGTTCAATTTTAATGACTTCAGCACCCTGATCTGCCATCATCATCGTGGCAAGTGAGGCTGTAATTATTGTAGAAATTTCTACTACTTTTATTCCTTCTAATGGTAGTTGGTTGTCCATTAATCCTCCCCTTTTGACTTATAATAAAAGATACTTGGTCTTAACAATTTATACAATGGGGATTTTATTTTGAATGATTTAAGGGAATTATCTGAACTAGCTTGGAAAGGCTTATTAGATACAAAATTTGAACATCATCCAGTTCATACTTTTTATGAAGGGTCTACAGAAATTAATTCTTTCGTACTCGGTATAAAGGGAATTGGAGGTTTCTATGCAATAGATACTGGCGATGGATTAGTTATGCTCGATGCAGGCAGTCAACTAGATATCGAGACGGGTTATCAAGAAATTAAAAAATGGAGGCCAAACGATTATCTTAAAAAAGTAATATTCAGTCATCATCACGTTGACCATATTTTTGCTGTTCAAAAATTTGATGAGGAATGCAAAGAAAAAAACCTACCACTTCCAAAGGTTTATTCGCATTCTTTAACTCCTGAACACTTCGATAGATATAAGAAAACACAAGGTTGGAACACTGCAATCAACAGGAGACAATTTGCAATAGATTCAGATAAATTTTCCTGGCCTTCATCGTATAGGTATCCTGACGAAACTTATGAAAATAAAATGTCATTTAAGCAAGGTAATTTTACTTTCAATTTATTCCACGCAAGAGGCGAGACAGATGATCATACTTGGGTGCATATTCCCGAAGCAAAAATTTTAGCTCCAGGTGATTTATTTATTTGGGCTGTGCCAAACGGAGGAAATCCTCAAAAAGTTCAAAGATATATTTCTGACTGGGCTGATGCGTTAGATAAAATGAATGAGTTAGAGTCAGAGATTCTTCTTCCTGGACATGGCTTTCCAGTATTTGGAAAGAAAAGAATAGAAATTGCTTTGACTACAACTTCTGAGTTTCTCAGGTCAATTGAAGATCAAACTCTTGCTCTCATGAATAAAGGTAAAAGACTTAATGAAATACTACATGAAGTTAAATTTTCTGATAGTTTAATGAAACATGCTTGGTTGAGACCGGTTTACGACGATCCTCAATTTCTCATAAGAATGGTTTGGAGAAGGTATGGTGGATGGTGGGATGGAGAATATGACAGACTTCTACCCTCACCAAGAAACGAAGAAGCTACAATTTGGAAAGAATTATCTGGAGGCATCGATCCGATTATCTCAAAGGCATTAGATTGTAGTAATAATGGAAAACATGAGTTAGCAGCACATCTAATAGAATCAGCTTTTTATGCAGATATGAAAAGTGTAAAAGTACATGAAGCTAGAAAAATAATATTTAAAAGATTTTCCGAAACACAAGAATCATCAATGGCGAGAAATATTCTTAACCACGCAAGCTTGGCCAGCGATCAACTAAAAAGAGACTTGGCAGAACTAGATTAATTAATTTTGTCTATTTCCTCTGAGGAAACTTTCCTGGCTTCATTTTTTAATAAAATAGGAATTCCATCTTTTATTGGATATGCCAGTTTGCTTTCTATAGAAATCAATTCATTTCCAATTAGAATTAACTCAGTTTTTGATTCCGGGCAAACTAGGATGTTTAGTAATTTTTTATCAATCATTGCGTATAAAGAAAATTAGCCATTTGTATAGGGCTAAAAACTTGTGTAAGTCTAGTTTCGCCATTAGTTGTAATGATTGTTGGAGCGGTTACTGTAAAATTTGTTGATCCTAAAGTTCCAGCGGACATTTTTCTCTCGTCGGATATATCTAGTGATGGATAGTATAAGCTATTTCTTGAAATTAACATTTTGTTTTCAAAATCTATAAACACATATTGCCCATCAAAACCCACAGCAGAGATCAATTTATTGAAAGATGGATTTGGAGAAGAAAATGTTGCTTCTGGTGTATACCAGAATTTCAGTCCATAGGTCGTTAAATCTTTTATTTGTTGTACATAAGCAGATGATAATATTCTCTCACCATTCCATAATCCATCGTTTAATAGTAGTTGACCTATTTTTAAAAAATCTCTGGCCGTCATATCAATGCAACAATAAGTTAAGAAATTCCCATTATTTTGCCCACCGATTGAATTATCTTTCCACCAATAAGCAGTAATATCTAATTTCGAAAAAAGATGTGTTTGGGCAAAATCCTTGATGTTTTGATTAATAGCACGATAAAAAATCTCTCCTAATATCATAGTGTCACAATTTGAATAAAGGTAATAAGAATTTTGATCTAAGGGATTATACTGACCATGTAATGGAACATTAAAAGTTTGATTAATACAGCCTATGAGTTGATTTGTTGCCCTAGCTATGTTTCCACCCCCTATACTAGAAGATGCGGGTAAATCTGAACAATTTCCAATCTCGTCAGGTTCAGAAGCATTGAAACATCCTTGATGGAGTCCAGATCTCATGTCGAGTAAGTTCTTAATTGTTATATTTTTTCTCTCGTCGCCTATCCATTCATTAATGTAATCAGATGCATTTGAATTGATGGATAAAAGTCCTTTTGATTCAGCAATACCGAAAAGAATACTCGTAAAAGATTTACCAACTGACCAACTATTTACTAAGGAATCTGAGTCCTGTGACCCTAATTTTGCCTCTAGAAAAGATTTTGTTAGTAAAGGTTGAGCAGAGATTAAATTATTTTTCTCCAATTCTGATATTGATCTATATTTTTCACCAACTATTTTTTCATCTTTTACAATTATGGCGGATTGAGTATAGAGTCCATCAAATGTTGCGTAGTCTAATGCGTTTTGAACCGCTGATGCTGAAAGGCCAACCGTCTCGGGTAAAGCGGTTTTCCAAGAATAACTATAAGTCTGCTGTGGGGTAGATTGCAGTTGACTGTTTCCACTTTCAGAAACAACATTCCCTCCGCCTCCTCCACAACTTAAAAACGTTAATGAAAGAAAGAGTGTTAGGTACTTAAAAATTTTTCTATGCGGGCTAAACAATTATCTTTACCAATTAAAAAAAGTAAGTCAGTTATAGAGGGAGCTTGAGATTTACCAGTCAATATTAGACGTAATGGTTTCCCTAATGCAGGGAATTTAAGATTATTTTCGTCGAGAAAATTATCAATGAATACACCAATAAGAAGTTTATCGTTAAAACTTACTTCATTAAGTTCTTTTTTAAATTTTAAAAGTAAATCTGGATCAATTTTTATTTGAGATATTAATTCTTTATTAAAATTTGGCTCCAAATAAAAAATGGATAAACTGTCAATAATTTGCGGAATATTATTTGCACTTTCTCTTAACAAATTAATGATCTCTAACTTTTTGGGATTTTTTACAAATTTATCTGGTAACAAAAAATTATTGTCTATGTACTCGTACAAAGTATTAATTTTGTACTCTTTCAAATAATGATTATTATAAAAATCTAATAATTCCTGAGAAAATTTAGCTGCAGAAGAATTCACATCCGATATTTTAAAATTTTTAATTAATTCCTTTTGTGTAAAAATTTCTTTACCGTTGTAAGACCAGCCCAATTTCATCAAATAATTTATCATTGCTTCTTTTAAGTAGCCTGATTTTCGATATTCGTTTATATCAACAGCCCCTTCTCTTTTTGATAACCTCTTTCCATCAGAAGACAGAACCATTGGCAAATGAGCATAATTTGGAATAGTAGAATCAAGAGCATTGAGAATGTTTATTTGTTTCAGGGTATTAGTAATATGATCATCGCCACGTATAACCGTTGATATGTTCATTTCTTTATCATCTATTGCAGCACAAAAATTATATGTCGGAGAAGCATCTGATCTTAAAATTATAAAATCATCCAATTCTTTATTTTCAACAGAAATATTGCCCAAGATTTCGTCTTGAAATGATGTCGTGCCAGTCTGGGGCATTTTAAATCTAATGACATTACCCTCTTCATGAGATAAGTTTTTGTCTCTATTCAAACCATCGTATTTAGGTTTTAATTTTTTTGCAATTTGTGCTTTCCTGACTTCTTCAAGTCGTTCTTGAGAACAATCACAAGAATAAGCATTTCCAGATTCAAGTAATTCAAATGCAATTTTTTTATGGTTTTTTAAATTTTTACTTTGAAAAATTGGAGGTTCATCTGGTTCAATTCCAAGCCAAGCCAAACTGTCATTAATAGAAGTTATAAACTCACTGCTAGATCTTTCTTGATCAGTATCTTCAAATCTCAAAAGAAATTTACCGTCAGCAGCCTTTGCTTGAAGCCAAGCAAATAATGCAGTTCGAGCACCCCCCACATGTAAATGTCCAGTTGGGCTTGGAGCAAACCTAGTTATTATCTTCATGAATAGATTTTAAGTAATTTTGATGAGCTAAATTTTCTTCCACAGATGCGCTTATTTTAATCAGCGATGATGAGAGAGACGCTTTAGTTTCATGCGCTATCTTTTTTGAAATGCCTGATGAAAAATTTAAATCGGTTTGACCACCGGTCATTGAAAGATAAACTTCGCCAAGGATTTTTGAATCAATTAAAGCTCCATGATAGCTTCTGTCGTATCCTTGGATATTGTATCTGTCTGTTAAAACGTCAAGGCTATTTCTTTGTCCAGGATGCATTTGCCTTGCCATTAATAAAGTATCTATTACTTTTTCTACATGATCTTCGATTTTTTGGTCTTTATTGTGTAATTGCAATTCATTGTTTAAAAAGCCTAAATCGAATTCTGCATTATGAATTAGAAGTTCGGAGCCTTTAATAAAATCTAATAATTCAGTGTAAATCTCAGAAAATTTTGGCTTATCTGATAAAAAATCTCTTGAAAGGCCATGAATTTTAACTGCTCCAGGATCTATAGATCTCTCAGGATTAAGATATGAATGAAATTCATTCCCAGTAAATTTTCTATTTTCAATTTCAACACAAGCTATTTCAATAAGTCTATGACCGGATTTGTAGTCCAAACCCGTCGTTTCAGTATCTAGAATAATTTGTTTCATCTTAAAGGTTGTCTATTCCTAAATTTGCTAATTCATCTGCAATATCATTTTCCCTATGCCCACTATGCCCCTTTACCCAATTCCATCTTACTGAATGCTGAGCATTTAAAGCATCTAATTGTTTCCATAAATCTGAATTTTTTACTGGTTTCTTTGAAGCAGTTTTCCATCCATTTACTTTCCATTTTTTTATGTATTCTGTGATTCCGTCCATAACGTATTTTGAATCAGTAAAAATTTCTATTTCCGTAGATTCAGAAAAAAAATCTAAAGCTTTTATGACAGCAGTAAGTTCCATTTGATTATTAGTAGTATCGTTTTGACCACCATTTAATTTAATCTCTTCATTATCCTTTAAAATTAAAGCTCCCCATCCTCCAGGACCCGGGTTTCCTCTACAAGCGCCATCGGTATATATTTTAATTATTTTCATTTTAAAGGCTTAAC
>OZSS01000189.1_pt1 | contig 28171 bp, 31 predicted proteins | sample 1779911 | NCBI WGS metagenome assembly OZSS01 (sample SAMEA2603589, study PRJEB24840) | metagenome | biome: Water; feature: Photic zone; material: Seawater sample | place: Mediterranean Sea | collected 2013-11-12 | depth 10 m
ATGCCACCGGGCAATATTACGTTTCTAGAAGAAGAAGAACGATTATTGTACGCAAACCTTTTTCATAAGATTGAGGAAATATTAAGTGAAGAGAATTGATCGTAGTGGAAAGAAAACTTAGAGATTTAGAAGGTTATCATGGTGAACTTCCCAATTTTAGCTGGCCAGGGGGTCGACGATTAGCGATCCAATTCGTTTTGAATTTAGAAGAAGGTGGTGAAAATTCCGTCATTTATGGAGATAAGCATTCTGAAACTTTCCTTTCAGAGATAATCGGTGCTGAGCCATTTTTTGGCCAAAGACACATGTCGATGGAAAGTTTGTATGAGTACGGTACCCGAGCTGGTGCATGGCGAATTTTAAAGCTATTTCGAGAAAGACAAATCCCGATAACAATTTTTGCAGTAGCACAGGCTTTGGAAGCAAATCCAAAAATTGCAGATCAAATTTTAAAAGATAATCATGAGATTTGTTCTCATGGACTTAGGTGGATAAATTACAAAGATGTGCCCAAGGCTATTGAAAAAGAGCATATGCAAAAAGCAATAGAGATACAAAAAAAAATTTGTGGGGAAAGACCTATGGGTTGGTACACTGGTCGTACCTCGGAGAATACAAGGGATCTGGTTTGTGAAGAAGGAGGCTTTCTTTATGACTCAGATGATTATAGTGATGACCTGCCATTTTGGTCTCAATTGACTCAAAAACCGCATTTAATTATACCATATACCCTTGATACAAATGACATGAGGTTTCTGACACCTCAAGGGTTTCATAATGGCGAGCATTTTTTCAATTATTTGAAGGATAGTTTTGACTGCCTGTATGAGGAAAGATATGAGGGTTCGAAGATTATGAACATTGGACTTCATTGCCGTATAATTGGAAAACCAGGGAGATTTTTGTCGCTTAAAAAGTTTGTTGATTATGCCCAGTCGTTTAGTGATGTCTGGTTTACAACTAGAATAGAAATTGCAAGACATTGGAGAAAGGTGTTACCACATGAAAAATGAAGACAAATTAATAATGTCAAAAAAGGTCAATCTGGCATCTCCAAAAGCAGGAGCTGAAATCACTGATGTGTCTGATGATTTTTTTGCAAAATGTGATCGAATGTTAAGTGATAAGGATCCTATTTTCATAGACGAGAAATATGATGATCATGGTAAGTGGATGGATGGCTGGGAAAGCAGAAGAAAAAGGGTAGAGGGCAACGACTGGGCCGTAATTGGTTTAGGGGGTAAGTGTTCTATTGAAGACGCTATAATTGACACTAGTCACTTCACAGGGAACTATCCACCAGCCGCTTCACTCGATTTTTCATGTAAACATAGTTATGAACAAGGATCTATGGACTGGCAAACATTACTAGAAAAACAGGTATTAAAAGGTGACCACGTAAATGAATTCAAGCTAGCAAAAAATGAAAATGTGTCATTTGTTAGACTAAATATCTATCCTGATGGAGGGGTAGCTAGACTTAGACTTTTTGGAGATCTTATCCCCTTCTCTCAAGATCTATCTAAGGACATTGAATTATCTGCATTAAAAAACGGAGGTAAGATAATAGGATATAATAACGCTCATTATGGAAACGTAAACGCTCTGCTGTCTGAAGGTAGAGGAGCAACTATGGGTGATGGATGGGAGACACGACGTAGACGTGTTCCAGGACACGATTTCATTATTATTGAGTTGGGAAAATCTGGATTTATTTCGAATGTAGAAATAGATACCTGTCACTTTAAAGGCAATTTTCCTGATAGAACTTCAATCCAAACAATTGACTTAAAAAATGAAAAAGACAAATTGAAAGCATTTGAGTCTTCTGATAAGTGGGAATTTTTGCTAGGTGAGAAAAAGTGTAAAGCAGATTATATTCATAGCTTTGGAAAGGGTGACTTATTGCATGAAAAAACAGTCTCTCATGTAAGATTAAACATATACCCTGATGGAGGTGTTTCGAGACTACGAATTTTTGGTCAACCCGTAATTTAAAATGAACTTAAATTTAGAAAAGCTGTCCATAAGCCAGGAATTATTCAAGCCTTATGGAGACATAATTTCAAAAGGGATGGAGAATAATAAATATATTATAAATCAAGGATATTGTGAAAGGTTTGATGAGGTGGCACCGGTAAATTTACTAGATAAGAAAGCTAAACCCATAATCTCAATATTTTCTGCTATTCCAAGAAAAAGACCCATAAAAATCGATTATCTGGAGATGCATCCTCTTTCTTCTCAAGCTTTCATGCCAATTCAAAAAATTGATTGGTTAGTAGTTGTGGCAAATGATAATCATGGTTCTCCAGATCTTTCGTCATTGAAATGTTTCAGTGTGCCAGGAGATGTTGGTATAAGTTATAATCCGAACGTTTGGCACTTTCCACTTCTTGTTAAAAAAGCTCAAGATTTTTTGGTTATTGATAGATCATCAGCTTCAGATAAAAACAATGAAAATTTAAGGGAACTGTTCTTTCAAAAAAATGATAAGAGCATTTACATAGATTGATCGTTGTAAATTGCCGCTAGAATTTTTGATGGTGTAGCGGGGGCGTTTAATAAATCTGCGTTTGATTTTTTGCTAGCCATTGAGACAGCATTTTTGAGTGCCAAGAAGTGAGAAATGGCTAGCAACAACGGCGGTTCACCAACAGCTTTTGATCTAAATATTGTCTTCTCTTCATTAGGGGCGTTCTCCAATAATTTTATATTAAATTCGGGAGGTACGTCACGACTACCGGGTATTTTATATGTTGAAGGGCCAAGAGTTAATAACTTGCCCTCTGGATTAAAATAAAGTTCTTCACATGTTAACCATCCTATACCCTGGACGAAACCCCCTTCTATTTGACCCTTGTCAATTAATGGGTTGAGGGAGCTCCCACAATCTTGAATAATGTCCGCTCTGAGTATTCGGCTTTCTCCAGTATCAATATCTATAACTGCTTCTGAAATCGCGGCGCCCCACGTGAAATAAAAATACGGACTTCCCTTAAACTTTTCCTGATCCCAAGAGATTTTAGGTGTTTTGTAAAAGCCTGTTGACGAGAGAGATACTCGGCTTTCCCAACAGGAAAAAGCGAGTTCCTTAAAAGTCATACTCTTGTTTCCACTCAAAATAAGACCATTCCTAAACTCAATAGAGGATGATGGCTTTTGAAATATTTTGCTTGCTTGTTTAAGCATTCTTTTTTTAATTACACTAGCGGCTTTCCATGCAGCCATTCCGTTAATATCTGATCCAGAAGATGCAGCAGTTGCTGAGGTATTCGGAACTTCATCTGTACTTGTTCCAGAAATATGCACATAATTGATAGGGATATTGAAGCATTCAGAGACAACCTGAGCAACCTTAGTAAATAGCCCTTGACCCATCTCCGTTCCACCATGATTCAGTCTAACCGAACCGTCTGTATATACATGCACTAAAGCACCAGCTTGATTTAACGATACTTTATTAAAAGATATGCCAAACTTTGCAGGCATGAAGGCAATGCCCTTTCTGTAGGGCTTTTTTTCATTAATTTGTAACTTATTAAATTTTTCAACCTCTAGTTTTCTTTTTGTTAAACCCGCAAAGTTCTCCATTTCAGCTATTATCTTTTCAATTTTTATATTTTTAACTATTTGCCCATAGGGTGTTTTTATACCGTTTTTGTGGGAATAATAATTCTCATGCCTAAGTGCATCTAGATCAATCCCGAGAAATCGAGAGACCCTTTCAAGGATATTCTCAATGGCAAGCATTCCCTGTGGGCCACCAAAGCCTCTAAACGCTGTGTTTGAGACAGTATTCGTTTTACATATATAGCCTCGCGCGGTGAAGTTTTTAAAAGAGTAACAATTATCTAAATGGGTCAATGCTCTTGACATTACAGGGGCTGATAGGTCACAGACATTACCCGCATTGCTAAGTAATGTGATATCTAAACCTTTTATTTTTCCTCTTTTGTCAAAACCTACAGCATACTTAACTTCAAAGTCATGTCGTTTCCCAGATGATGCCATATCATCTTTGCGATTTAGCCGGAGCTTTACCGGTTTTTCTAAAATATAGGCTCCTAGAGCTGCTATTGCCGCATATATTGTTGATTGACTTTCTTTGCCTCCAAAGCCACCACCAAGCCTTCGCACCTTACTAGAAATCTTTGCCGCTGGTATATTTAACACGTTAGATACACCATGTTGAACTTCAGTAGGGTGTTGGGTGCTTGACCAAATCGTGAACTCAGAATTCTCATGTGGAATAGCGAGAGCTATATGAGTCTCCAAATAGAAGTGATCCTGCCCACCTATGGAAAATGAACCTTCTAGTTGGTAGGATGATTTTTTTATGTGTTCTCGTGCATTTCCTCGCTCAAAATGAATTGGCTTTAAAAAGAAGCTTTTTTTCTTAAATGCAAATTCGAGATCTAATATTGGATCTTTATCTTGTTTATAGACAATTTCTACTTCTTTAACAGCTGCTCTTGCTCTCTCCATAGACGAGCCAACAATAAGGCCGATGGGTTGACCAACGTAGGTCACTTTTTTCTCGGCAAATATAGGCTCATCTTCAAAAATAGGAGCTATATCATTCTTACCTGGTATATCTTTTGCCGTAATGATTTTTATACTTGGGTCGAGCTCTTTTGCTTTTTTTGTGTTTATTGACACAATTTTCCCAGATGGGATAGCCGAAAGGATAAGTGCTCCATGAAGTGCATTCTCTGTTAATGGCATATCATCTATATATTCTGCCTTTCCCGTAAGCTGTCTAAAAGAGGAGTCTTGGTAGTGGGATTTTCCAACAGAGATATTATGTTCGTTATCTAAGGCCATCAAATACTCATTATTGAATGTTGTTCCTCACCACTAACGAGTGATCTCTGCATCTTTTTGATCAACCCAACCATAGCAGTTGATCGATATCTTGCTGTACCTCTAAGATCACTTATTGGAGAAATATCATGACTTATTGCAGTTTGCAGTGCGCTTTGGCTGAAGGTCAGATTTGTTTTCTTTAATAGTCTAGCAGTCTGGTGCAATATTAAAGGTGTGGGACCCACGCCCCCTGCAGATAGAATAATCTTCTCTAAACTCTGGTTTTTATCCAAAGTTACCCTTGCTGCCAGGGATAAAGTTGAAATGTCTTGATCATACCTCTTTGACAGCTTCCAAGAGAAAAGTGTGTCTTTCTTTCCTTTTTTTGGAAGCACAACTTTAAAAATAAGCTCATTATTTTTCAAAGAGTTCTTTCTGTAGTCTTTAAAAAAGTCTTTAATCGGAATAGTTCTCTCTCCCATTGGACCTAGCAAAGACAATTTTGCTCCTAAAACAAAAAATAGTGGCGCTAGATCGCCAATAGGGCTCGTCGTTCCAAGGTTTCCTCCAACTGTTGCCGCTGTTCTGATTTGTGGCGACCCGAATCTGATCACTGTATCTACAAATGAGGGAAAAAACGCGTGACATAACTCTTCGAATTTAGACAGTGTAACACATGCTCCAATTTCGAAAGACGAAGTGCTAACTTTAACTCTAGACATTTCCTTTACATTTTTCAGAAAAAGTATTTTCTGTTCTTTAAAATCAGCATCCTCTGCCTCTAGGTTCCAGTCTGTGCCACCCGATAAAACAGTGTAATTTTTTTCTTTTGATATAAACTCAACCAGTTCTTTTTTGGATTTGGGATAGATGTAGGTCGTCTTCCCAAATACAGCTGACTTCAGGGTGGGGTCTTTTCTAATTTTGGGATTCGGAAACTTTATTTTTTGTTCTAGAGATTGGATACCTTCCACAATTGGCCTATACCCCGTACAACGACATAAATTTCCAGACAAAGAGTCATGGATAGTCTTTTCAGAAGGGTTTTTATGCTTTCCTTTTAGCGCAACAGCTGCCATTACGAAGCCAGGTGTGCAAAACCCACATTGGGATGCTGCCTTAGAATTTAATGCTTCAATCAAAGGTTTAATGGAAGTTAATTTGCTGGCACCTTCAATCGTCACTATATTCTTGTCTAAAATTTGACCTACTTTTAAAATACAAGAATTTACAGGTGCTAATCCCCCGTCTTCCTCAAGAATTATGACGGAACAAGCACCGCAGTCGCCCTCAGAACACCCCTCTTTTGTCCCAGTTAATTTATGGTTATGTCTCAAAAAGTTAAGCAAACTCATATTGCTGTCTATATTACGCGCGTAAACTTTCTCAAAATTTACGTAGAAGCTAGGCCCCGATAGTTTGTTTTCTTTTTCCATTTTTTATTTTCTGGCTCAACTCGATAGCTTGATTATACATTATTGTGAAATATAAAATATCGTAATTTTTTCAAATCAAAATTTGTATTAATTAAAAGATCGACTTATTGTAAAATAACAACAAGTCACTTATTTTGTATTCTGTGGGGTCAAGTAGAAATGCCTAGTTTTGATATTGTTAGTAAATTAGATATGCAGGAAGTTGAGAATGCAATTTTCAATGCTAGTAAAGAAATTAACCAAAGATATGATTTTAAAGGTTCGAAGACAGATATTGAGAGAAATGAGAACTCATTGACTGTGGAAACAGAAGACGACTTAAAGGCAAAGCAAGTCAATGAGCTTTTAATCGGTCATTTTGTAAAGAGAAGTATTGATCCAAAGGCTCTCAAGGTGAGATCTACAGAGAGTGCTTCCGGCAATCGAGTGAGACAGACCTATGATTTGTTAGAGGGGATTGAGCAAGACACATCAAAGAAAATAATTTCTTCAGTTAAACAGAGTAAGTTAAAGGTACAAGTTAAGATACAAGGAAATGAACTTAGGGTTTCAGGACAAAAAAGGGATAATCTTCAGGAAGTTATTGCATTGACAAAAAAACTAGATTTACCTCTTCCTCTACAATTCATAAACTTTAGAGATTAGAGCTCATACAAATCAGAAAATTTTTCGTCTAAATAATTTAAAAATGGCTCAGGAGTAAAATTCTTTCCTGTTGCTTTTTTGATCAAGTCTGCCGGCTCGTAAAGGCTCCCATGCTTATGTATATTCTCTGTTAACCAAGTGGTTGCTAATGTTACGTCACCTATCTCAAATTGGTCTTCAAGACGGGGAATATCTTTTCGCATCTTTTCAAATAAACAACCGGCATTTAAGTTTCCCAAAGTGTAAGTTGGAAAATATCCAAATGCACCGATTGACCAATGCACGTCCTGAAGAATCCCATCTGAGGATTTTTCTATGTCTCGGCCAAAATAATCCTTAAATTTCGTATTCCAGGCCTCAGGTAAATCCGGAACTTCTAAATTTCTTGCAATTACCTCTACTTCAAGCTCAAAGCGAAGCATAATATGTAGATTGTAGTGAACTTCATCCGCTTCAGTTCTTATAAAACCGGTTTCAACCTTATTAACCAAACGGTAGAATTCTTCCTCATCGTTAATATCAAACTCTCCAAAATAGTTTTTCATTTTTTTGAACAGCCACTTGGTGAATTGCCTAGATCTCCCTATTTGGTTCTCAAATATTCTAGACTGACTTTCGTGAATTCCCAAAGATACGCCAGAACCCAGAGGAGAGTGTAAAAAGTCTGAAGATACATTTTGCTCATAGCACGCGTGCCCCACTTCGTGAATGGTACTGTATAAACAGTTAAAAGGGTCCTTACTATCGACCCGTGTTGTAATGCGTACATCATCGCCGCCACCCGAACAAAAAGGATGTGTTACAGTATCAATTCTTCCTCTATTAAAATCATAGGAAAATGTCTTTGCTATTTCATGAGCAAGTTTTAATTGTTTCTGAGAATCAAAGTCGCCTTTTAATACGGGCTTAGAAAGTTTTTTTTCGCTTATTCTCTGTCGCAAATCAAGAAGTCTCGGCTTCATATCTGCAAAAATACTGACAATTTCATTTTTTGTAGTTCCAAACTCGTAGTCATTTATTAACCCATCATATAAATCCCCACTAGGAGATAAAAGGGAAGCCTCTTCTCTTTTTAAGTCGATTACTTTCTTTAAATGTGGTGAGAACTCAGAAAAATTATTATTTTGCCGAGCCTTCTGCCAGGCCATTTGAGCCAAGGATGTTGTTGCAGCCAAATTAGATGCAAGTTTGCTCGGTATAGCTACTGCTCTGTCGAAGTCTCTTTTTATTAGAGTGTATGCTCGTTTTTGAAAAGTTGTTTTAGGTTTGGCTTCCTCCAATAATTTTCCAACCTTCGAATTTTTTTTTCTTTCGTGAATAACTTCTTCAAGCGCACCCATCTCCATTGCTCGGGAGTTGCCACTTTTGGATGGCATCATTGTCTCTTGATCCCAGGCATTTCTACCAGCTACGGATTGGAGTAACCCAGTCGTTCTATTGTAATTGATCAGCTGATCTATAGCGTCCATAAAGCTCTCAATTTTCTAATAAGATTGTTGTCTATTTCCAAAAAGTTAGCTGATCGACATTGCTGACCAATACAAATAGAGGATACTTAGCAAACTCGCAATCCAACCCGCAGATCTTACCCCGATAATGTTCAACCCATATGCGATTACGTAAACGAGACGAGCCCAAAAGAAAACTTGAACTGCCAGTATAGTATTTGCACTGCTGGTTTCGGTCATTGCAAGTGCTAAGATTGCTGGACCTATCATCGCTAGTGCTATCACACAATTTAAAATAGCGCGTTCTAATCGTCCGGTCATACCTGAAAAATTGACGCCTTCTCGACTACTAAACACAGGCATAATTCCAACGTTTGCCAAGCTAGTAAGCTGTTGGACAAGGGTAGTTGCTATGATTAGAAGTCCATATAAACAGACATAGTATAGTTCTACGCTCATTTTCATACCTCTGGTTTTTTTGTATTACATTTACGAAAATAGTTTATTATAAAACTGTTTCAACTACAAAAAATTCACGATGGATGAAATTCAATTAAGAAATCTTTATGGTCCTGCTACCGAGAAAGCATCTGCGAAGATAATGAAAAGCTTGGATCCACATAGTGTCAGTTTCATAAATGCATCAAATTTTCTGGTCATGGGGACTTTTGACGGTGAAGATATTGATCTCTCTCCCAAGGGTGATCCGAAAGGTTTTGTTAAAGTTATATCTGATGATCGCATCGAAATAGCAGACAGACCTGGAAACAATAGGATTGATGGGCTTCTAAATATTTCTAAAAACGCAACTGTATCCTTAATATTTTTCATCCCAAAAGTAACAGAAACACTTAGAGTTCAAGGGAAAGCCACTATATCAAACGACCCAAAAGTCCTCGAAAACCATAAATTAAAATCTAATTTGCCAAAGACAGTTACAGTTATTAAACCAACAAAAATATTTCTGCATTGTGGCAAAGCACTACTTCGATCAAGTCTATGGAAGCCTGAAAGCTGGCCTGACACAAGACCCATAGCCACGCTTTATGAAATGATTGAAGATCAGACTGGATTAAATTGTGAAATAAAAAAAGAAAACGACATTATAGAAATGTATGAACGTGAACTTTACGAAAATAAATAATGAATGCAATCTTTATGAATTATTTTATAAAAACAAAATGTGGATTAGAAAAGTACGATTTGCTCAAATCACGGAAAGGCATGTACGCAAAGCTTAGATTTTACTGGTTCGTGTTTTTCGCATCAATAAGAGACTTAGGCCGCAAAAAGAGGATTGAAAAAACTCAAGTTAAAGCTGAGTAATCTCCCGTAACCTTCGCACTGATAAGAGCTAATTTTTCACTCCCCCAAAATATTTCTTCTTCAAAGACAAAGGTTGGCACCCCAAATATTCCCATAGATAGTGCGGTATCCATTAAAGAGGTCACACAGTTTTGATTGTTGCTCTTCCAAGATATGAAATCGGTGCTATCAAGTTGAAATTTGTCGATTAAATTTAAAAGCACCTTTTCATTCTCTATGTCCAGCGCTCTCTCCCAAAATAATTGAAAAGACTCGCGCAAAAAAGGTAACAAAGTTTTTTCCGATTTTTCTTTGACCCATAAATGAGCCATAGAAAATAATGAGCTATCCCAAATTTTTTGAGTACCTAAAATCGTTTTGCCTTGTAGATTAGCCATCCTTCTGCAATCCATGTAGGAATATTTAACTCTGCGCCACTGATGTGCTGTTCTATTTGAAGAGATTATTTTCCCTTCGTTATTGACCGTCGCGCTTCCTAAATAGTCAGCAATATCTAGCGTGTATGGCAATAGGTTGCATTTTAATCCCAGTTGATTAAATATTTTTGTCGCAGGGTCTAAAGCCAAGTAGGCATAGGGACTTTTTATGTCGATGTAAAAATCAATTGAATTATTAGACATCAGCAACTTAACTTAAATGATTTTTAGCGTCTCTACCTAGATTTATTAAAAGTTAAATATAGCTTAATCGGTCTTCGCGTATGTTTGCGCTGCGGTTGAGTTAAATTCAAACGCTACTACTTCTTCGTCACCTACTACCCAACCATTATGACCGGGTTCAATAACATAAACGTCACCAGGCCCAAAAACCTGTTCTGTGCCGTCATTATGTTTAGCAGCCATTTGACCAGAAATCACTGTTCCAACGTGTTTTGCTTGACAACTTTCTCCCCCAACCATCGGTTTGACGCATGTTTCCCAACTCCATCCTGGCTGAAGAACGAGCTTTGCAGCTGCTATTCCCCCTAGATCACAGACAGATACCTTTGCCTTATCAGGCGCTCTCACTTCATCTGGATTATCAAATGATTTCTTCATTACTGTACTCATGGTTGCTCCTTTTTTTAGTTCATATATAAAACTAATAGATTTTTTTTGAAATTAGAGTATAACTAATTTTCTTGAAATTACCTAAATAGTTTTTATGTCTTTATGGGGAAAAGATGAGTAAAACTGCGGCAGAAAATTTTACCAGTGATATAACACCAGCATTTCAGTTTGGTCTCCCCTATCTTTTTGCACCATTAATGATGATCTCGTGGTTTTTTGGGGGATGGACAATACTACTTGTGCCAATATTTGGGTATGTCGTTATTACAATTTTTGATGGTTTGATAGGAAAGAAGCTAATTAAGCCAATTGAGAGTGGTAATGTATCGGAGAACAGGTATAAATACGTTCTTTATGGTTGGGTTCCTCTCCAGTTTTTTTTGATATTTGGCAGTTTAGTTGCAATATTTATGTTTGACCATCTTAGTGGTACGGAAGCCTTTTTCCTTATGATAGTTCAAGGCATTATTTCAGGAGCAGTGGGGATTGTTTTTGCACACGAGCTGATGCATCAAAAAACAAGGTTTGAAAGATTTTTATCAGATCTCTTAATGGGGATGGCGCTATATGGTCATTTTAGAACTGAGCATGTTCTTGTTCATCATAGGCACGTTGGAACACGTAAAGATGCGGTCACTGCAAGATATGGGGAAAACTTTTATAGATTTTTTATCCGCGTAATTCCCGAATGTTTTTTGTCCTCTTGGAACACAGAAAAGGAGCTTCTAAAGAAGAAAAATTTACCTTTATGGGATTTTCAAAATCCTTTTTTTATTTATTTTGGACTCATGCTTTTCTTTTTATTGCTAGCTATCCTCATAGGCGGGATACTCGGTGCCATTTGTTTCTTTGTACAAGCTTTCGTCGCAGTATTACATTTGGAAGTAGTGAATTACATTGAGCATTACGGTCTTGTCAGACAAAGGTTAGACAATGGAAAGTTTGAGCCAACTAGGCCGCATCATAGCTGGAATGCTAACGACCACGCGAGTAACCTTTTGCTAATTAATCTTCAAAAGCACTCTGATCACCATGCACGACCAAATAAAAAATATCAACATCTCCAATCATATGATGCAGATGACGCGCCTCAGTTACCTTTTGGCTACCCTTTGATGGTGCTTTTGAGTTTAATCCCACAATTTTGGATGAAAGTTATGAATCCAAAGGTCTTAGAGTGGAGAAAACGATTTTATCCAGAATTACAAGAGTGGTCTGAAAGCCCGTAAATCAGGTTCCTGGAGGGGAATAGGCGCTAGCCACACTTTTCGCCGTCTTGAGGGCGCTATCTATGTCAATCTCACTAAGGGTCACGAGATCCTTGATGGCTCCGCTAGCATTAACGGCAATGGCAGCGCCTAAAGCAACATCTTCGGATGGAACTTCGAAGGTAACTACGATATCATATTGACCTCTAGTAAACATCATATCTGTAAGTGTTGCGCCTGCACTACTAACAACGCTTTCCATTACTTTCCTTCTTTCTGCATAACTACTTCCAATCATACCTTTCCATGCCGATTCATTATATTTTGCTAAGGCTATTATTTTCATTTTTATCTCCTACTTTATTGATAAGTAATTGTACCATTTGTAGATTAGAATCTAAATTCTTATTCATAGCTCCCAATTAATAGAGGAAATAACATTGTTGTTTAAATATTCGTTTGTTTTTGAAAATGGTTTTGAGTCAAAAAATCCATTTGCAGCTGAATATGGTGAGGGATGAGCACTTTTAATAATTAGATTTACATCCCCGTTTAAAAAGGTCCCTTTTTCTTGTGCTTTTTTTCCCCATAAAATATATACCAAATTTGTTTTCTCTTCATTTAATAGAGAAAGTACTTTGTCAGTGAATATTTCCCAGCCCTTGCCCTGATGGGAGGCTGGTTTACTCTTTTCCACGGTCAATACAGTGTTCAACAACAAAACACCTTCCTTTGCCCACTTTTCAAGACATCCTGACTTAGGTCGCACCAAGCCTATATCTGACTTTAATTCTTTGAAGATATTTTCAAGAGATGGGGGTGGTTGAACGCCATCTTTTACAGAGAAACTTAGCCCATGTGCTTGTCCTCTCCCATGATAGGGGTCTTGACCTAGGATCACGACCTTGACTGTTTCAAAAGGGGTTAAATTAAAGGCAGAAAATATCTCTGACCCTACTGGAAAAATCTCCTTTCCCTCTTTTTTTTCTGCTTTCAAAAAGGTGCTTAGTTCTCTCATATAGGGTTTTTCGAATTCCTCGATAAGCCTTTTTCTCCAACTTTCTTCAATGTTAATACTCGACAAACTAGTTTCCTTATTAAAACTGAGATGCATTTGTTCATTTAATAGTTTAATATAGAAAAACTTTACAGGAATAGCTTATTTGTATGATTGAAAAAGAACTTTCAGAAAGAATTAATGCGGAAGTTGATAAATTATTTGATGATCAAATAAAGTTTACGCAAAAGCTTACTAGATTTCCGTCGTTACGCGGTCAGGAACATACAGCCCAGGACTTTCTTTTTGACGAAATGACGAAGCGAAATTATGCACTTGATCGGTGGACGGTGAATGTGGAAGATATAAAGGATCATCCAGGCTTTTCACCAGTAAAGGTAGATTACTCAAATGCAATTAATGTTGTCGCTACTCATAGGCCAAAAAAAGAAATAGGAAGATCTCTCATTCTAAACGGACATATTGATGTCGTTCCAGAAGGCCCTTATGAAATGTGGTCACGCAACCCGTTTGACCCTGCTATTGAAGGTGATTGGATGTATGGTAGGGGCGGGGCAGATATGAAGGCAGGAATCGTTGCAAACATATTTGCTATGGATGCGATAAGAAACCTGGGCTACCAACCAGCAGCGCGTGTTCATATTCAGTCAGTAGTAGAGGAAGAATGTACAGGAAACGGTGCGCTAGCGTGTTTGGTTAGAGGATATAATGCGGAAGCAGCAATTATTCCAGAACCGGTTGATGACAAATTAGTGAGAGGGAACGTCGGTGTATTATGGTTTAAAGTAAGAGTAAAAGGTCTGCCTGTACACGTGAGAGAAGCGGGCGCTGGCCAAAATGCAATTGAAGCGTGCTTCCCAATAATTAAAGCTTTAAGAAAACTTGAAGAAGATTGGAACGTAGAAAAGACAAATTTTAAATATTATAAAGATACTGAACATCCCATAAATTTTAATGTTGGAAAGATTAAAGGGGGGGACTGGGCGTCCTCTGTCCCATCTTGGTGTGAATTCGACTGTCGAATTGCAATTTTTCCTGACTGGGATCCGAAAGAAAAATCATTAGAAATAGAAAAATGCATTAGAGAAGCTTCACTAGATGATGCCTTTCTTTCAAATAACCCCCCTCAAATTGAGTGGAACGGTTTTTTTGCAAAGGGGTATGTTTTAGAGGAGGGCACAGAAGCTGAGAAAGTACTAGGTGAGTCTCACTTTCTTGCTTATGAAGGAGATATGAAAAGCTTTATTAGTCCTGCATACCTTGATGCTAGAGTATTCATGGTATATGGCGATTGCCCCTGTTTGGTATATGGACCGTATTCAGAAAATATTCATGGTTTTGATGAAAGAGTGAGTTTGAGCTCGGTCAGGAAAATAACAAAGACAATAGCGTTATTCATAGCTGATTGGTGTAAATTGGAAAAGATTTAGTTTAAAAAAATCTTTAAATTAAAACTACTAATCGGGCATCATTCCCGTTGGTACTGCTTTCCCTTTGATAATCAGGTTTGGTTCCTCTTTTATTCCAACAAGTTCGGGTCTACCATCCAGATATTCGGATACGCCTTTTAAATTTTCTATCGCACTTAGAAAGCCCTTTATGGTTGGCCAATCATCAAAAATAGTGGGCTCCAGAACTCGAATCATTGATAATTGATGGTATGTCCCAAAGTCGCAATACGTGGGACTCCTTCCTAGAAAAAATGGACCACTATTATCTCTTTCTAAATACTTATTGAAATAAAATATCTTTGGTTCAAATCCAGATAGAATCGTTTTTTTGAGAGACTCGTATTCCTCTCCGACTTTAAAATTTATAGTTGCATTTAGAGGCTGGAATAGTTCTTGGCTTGACTCAAATATTGCATCGGCTATTCCCCTGTCTTCTTCATTGGTAGGACAGGTGTTTGCCAAATTGGCTGTATATCTCATTATCGAGCCGCTTTGCCATATATGTGTTTTGTTATCTACAATGAGAACAGGTAGCTGACCGAACCCTATTTCCTTTTTCATTTCTGGCCATGGTTTGTCAAAATATTCCCAAGCCATATAATAGGTGTAGGGAACATTGCCGTAACATAATTGCATTTGTATTGCTTCTGTAAATGCTCTCATTTTAAAATATACAAGATCAAGTTTTGGGAAAGACTTTTCCATAGGTATTCTCCAACATTCCGCTTAGTGCGAACAGCCGATGAAGCTGTTGCGTTACTAATAAAGTTAATTTATTCATTTGGATCATATCATGAATAAACTACGAATCGGCCCTATTTGTTAAGAATAATCATTTTTACAGCTACCGAGACAGTCCTTCTTTTTTTAGGAATACTTTCTCCATTTGCTCGGATACAAGAATTTTGGATTTTTGAAGAGGAGTTTTCAATATTTAGCCTAGTTCTTTCTCTATTTGATGAGCAAAATTTTTTGCTTGGTGTAACGATATTGGTCTTTGGCATTTTAATCCCTCTTGTAAGACTATGTACTAACTGCATCCCAGGCTCTAGACTCAAAAATTTAAATTTGCATAAGCTAGCAATGTTAGATATTTTTCTGATAAGTTTTCTTATTTTTTCATCTCAAATGTCCTATTTCTTTGAGGTCAGCCTCCTAAGAGGCTTCTATTTTTTATTTGCAGCTTTGGTTGTAAGCTACTTAAACCACTGGATTGGCATGGGTAAAAATAATGTTAATTAATGAACTATTTATAGAGACATCCAATCTCTTTAACCGACTAGTGGAAATAAATTGGCATTATATGGCAGCAAAAAGAAAGACTACCAGTCAAAAAAGAAAAAATTTCTTGGCTGTTCTGGAGGAAGAAATCATACAAGAAGGAAGTGGGTCAAATATCACTTTTGTCGAGGACGGTGGAGATGTTTATATTTGCATGATATTCAGGGACGAAAATATAATAAAAAAAGTTGTTATAGACATTTTGGATCCAAACCGTAAAAATCCTATACAGCCAAATTCCCAAGGTGGAAACGTATATATTTATGGGGCTTCTGGAACTATATTTCAACCATCTGTAAACAATAGCTTTTCAGATTTTGTTAATAGTGAAAAACCCAGTGATTTTGATAGTTAGTATAATATAAATACTAACATTGCCTTTACTTTTCATAAAGAAGTATATGGAATTAACATACAATTTTAAGTGGTTTTCTACCTAAGCTGATGGTTACGGGTAAATCTCCTAGATATTCCCCATCTCCGGAGACAATTGAACTCCATCGATCTGAAGAAAGACTTTCAATTTTAACACTCTTAAAATGGGAGTTTGTGACCGCACTATGGAATATATGGCGCCCAGAAAAAACCTTAATTAATAACTTTACAGCCTGAAGCCGACTAAGTTTCTTCGCGAATAATAGATTTATTTTGTCCCTGAACTTACTCGCATCAGGCGCAATATACATTCCGCCACCAGTATATTGTGAAGCAGCTCCCGCTAATATTAAGTTTTCCATCTCTACTTTTTGTGTTTCAGTGGTTACAACATATCTATGTGATTTTAAGTTAATAAAGCTAATTAATGCAGCGGTTGCATATAATAGAGAACCTTTAAGCACCGGAATATTCGAGGCACGAAATGATGCTTCACTTAATAGCCCAACCCCTGCATTCGTGAGGGAAATTCGGCTCTTATTTGAAAATACTACGCTCAAGTAACTCACTGAGTTAAAATTACCGGTTCTAATAGCATGAACAGCGTTATCAAGCGTATGGAGATTAAGTGATCTAGCAAAATCATTTCCTCTACCAAACGGAAGGACAGCCATTTTACAACAGCAGTCTATTGCTTTTTGCGAAATTAAATTAATGAAACCATCTCCTCCGCAGGCCACCACTAAGTATCTCTTAGACATGAACTCATAAGCCTTCTCCTTCGCATCTTCTGCTGAAGTCGAAAAAATTATCGTTGGATTAGTGCCAGGATATATACTTTCAATTACCCGTTGTTTTTCTTTCTTAGAGAGCTTTCCTGCTACTGGATTTACTATATAAACGATTTTTTTTTTCATGATATTTCACTAGTCCATAATAACGGGCTAGCTAAAGTTTAATCAGAGCGGGCTTAAACGACAAACAATTATACAAAACAAGATTTCTACTCTACTAGTATTTAAACTTACTTTGAAAATTATAATGACGAAATTACTCAAAAAGAGATGGAATGGTGTGGCGATTGTATTGTTATCGTCTTTCTTTTTTGCCTTTGTTCCGACATCGGCAAAAATTGCTCTGGATAGTGGCGTATCGCTTATGGTGTTGCTAATTTCCAGATGTATAATAGGTTTAATTATTCTAGCACCTTTGACGAAAGGTCTGGGGCACTCAATCTTTGTTGATAAAAGCAAAGTTGCTACCTTGATATTCGTAAGCATGATTTCTGTCTGCTTAATTGCTTCAACATACCACGCTATTGAATACATAAGCATCGCTCTTGTATTGATGATCATTTATCTCTTCCCCATTGGGGTAGCTCTTATCACAACAATCAGAGGAGAAGAAAAGTTGGGACGAACTCAATGGTTTTGCATCATAGGCGTTTTACTAGGTCTTGGGATTTTAATTTTAGATGAACCTTCCGCAACTAGCATTTACGGAATATCTATAAGCGTTATAGGGCTGTTATTATTTATTACATTCATATACTTCACCGGGAAGCTGGTGGACGACATAGGCTCAGTCACAATAAATCTACACTTGAGTTTTTTCAGCGTAATTATCCTATTAATATATATCTTATTCGTACCCGTGGAATTTTTACTTCCCGCCAATGGCGTTGGTTGGTTAGGCATAATAGGTAATGGAGTATTTTACGTTTTAAGCTATGTTCTCTTTTTCATTGGCTCAAAGGCTGTGGGCATCACTACAGCCTCTGTTTTAGCTCTAACTGAGCCTCTTTTTGCAACGATTGTCGCATTATTTATTCTCAATCAGTATTTGTCTCTTCAGGAATTTTCAGGCTTTTTTGTAACGATTTGTTTTCTATTGCTCTTCTTGATAAATGCCCCAAAGGAAAAGTTATAAAATTTAATTTAACTTTAGCTGAAGGGAACTAAATCATAGTAAGATCGAAGATCATGTTATTTTGTAGACCCTTAATGAAGAATAAATATAAGACAAATTTAGTGACAAAAATGCTTAACTATGTTCCAAACCTTGGTTGGACTTGGGAGGCACTGTATAAGGCTGCATTGAACTCTAAAGAAAAAAAACGTTCCAGTGAAGAAGAATTACGTGCTCTTTTTGACGATAAAATATCAAATATTATTGGTGTTTTTAACGACAAATTAGATGAAGAGATGTGTGAAAGATTTAATGCTGACAACAACAAAAATTTTGGAGTCACCGGTACCGTGAAGGCGCTCATTTTATGTAGGTTAAGATCATCTCAAGATTACAAAAGTATAATCAAGGACTCTTTATTTTTTATGGGCAAGCCGAGAAACGCGTATGACGCATTGAACCAACTGATGAAAACATCCAATAAAATTTGGGAAATAACAGGTGATACGTCAAGCGGGCGAACCTTCTATTCAAAAAGACTTATTTTGGGAGGAGTATATTCATCTACTCTGGCCTACTGGCTTGCCACAGAGACCCGAAGTATTGATGAGTGCGAGGATTTTCTTGACAAAAGACTCGACAATGTCCGAACCTTTGGGAAAATATCTAAACAGTCTCTTGAAGTGTTTGAGAAAACAAAACAGGAGCTGCATTCAATAATAAAAAAAAAATATAGGTAGCATATTGTTTTAAGTTTAACGACTTAACTAATTTTGATAACACAATGAACGAAAAAATCAGAATATTCGCTTACTTACCGAGTCCAAGGGTTTGGAAATCTTTAATTACGGCTAAACTTGGCAATGTTGAAGTGAAAGTGTTAGGAGATAAACCAAAAAATTTAGTTGATTGGTTATGGGACTTTGATGCAAAGAAGTTGAGCAATCAAGATAAAGATAATTTGAAGAATTTTGAAAGACAGGGGAAAAGGGGTTTTGAGGGGAGCCTATACAAAACAGATAGTTTTCTGAGAACGCAACCATTTGGGACCGTACCGGCTGGCTTTAATGATGATGGGTCAATTGGCATATTTGAGTCAAACAGCATAATGCGTGCTGTAGCTCGTAATTCGACAAACACCAAACTTTATGGAGATAATGATCCCTATTTACAATCCCGGATAGACAGTTTTTTGGATGCTAATCTTATATTTGCAAGAGAGTTTCAGGTCTATGTCTTAGAATTAAATTTATTAAATGATCAGTTTTATAACAGAATGAAAGAAGCTTATTTATTTTACCTGGATGGTATAGAAAATGCTCTTTCGAAAGATGATTATATTTCTGGACCACATTTGACAATAGCTGATGTCTCATTTGTTTGTGACGTAGCACAATTTTTGAGAGAAAGAGATCGACAGCACCTAATCGAGGAAAGGGGCTATGAGATTATTTCAAAGAATTTCGAGAAGGAATTTCCCAAATCGTGCAAACACCTATTGATGTTATACAATACAGATGAGTTTCAAGAGGTCATGAAAGGTTTTCTGGATGGGATTTTGTCTTGAAATCTTAAATCTAAGCTAAGTAGCTTCTGAATATACTAGCTTCTCCTTGATTGGCAGGTGGATAAGTGCTGCAAAAATTGCGAGGGAGGCATCTAGAAGCCAAACAGTAGTGTAGTCGCCAGATATACTAAAAAAGAATCCACCAAGATATGCTCCAAGAAAACCACCAATCTGATGAGAAAAGAGTGCAAACCCAAAAAGCGTTGCCATGAATTTTGGACCAAACATTTTTCCAACTAGACCCGCTGTTGCAGGAATAACTGAAAAATATGTGAATCCCAGAGCGATTGAAAAAATTAAAACACTAACAAGATCTTTAGGGGAAACTAGGAAACACAAGACAATTAGACATCTTGCAAAGTAGGTATAACTAAGGAACAGTCTCATACTATACCGGGAAATATACCAACCTGCAAAAATACTTCCCACTATATTGAACAACCCAATTAAACCAAGAGACCAGCCAGAGACAGTGGGTGGCAATCCACATGATGCAATAACCCCAGGCATATGCGTTGCAATAAAAGCAACGTGAAAGCCGCATACGAAGAAACCTGAAACTAAGTACACATAACTTGGAGTTTTAACGGCAATCCTTAGGGTTTCTGCTAATCCTCTCTCAACCTCAGGCGCACTCTTCTCCTTGCTAGGCAGTCTTGAGCGCAAAATATATGAAAATGGTAAAACACTTGCAAACATGATACTTAGAAAAATAATACACGCTACCCAGCCGTAACTTACAACTACTAACCCAGCAATTGGTGCTAATATAAGTTGACCGAGTGATTGACCAGCATTTACCAGTCCAAAAGCCATACCAACTTTCTCCGAAGAAATTAACTTATTAACAGAGGCTAATACTACTGGAAGCCCTGCAATACCTAACCCTATTGAAGAAATAATTCCTAGCGAAAGAGACAGCGTGACAACATTTGTCGAATACGGGATAAGAAGCATGCCAAAAAGAGCGAATAGAATGCCTATTGTTAAGGTTTTTCCAGTACCATACTTATCTGCAATCATTCCCCCAAATGGAGAAATAGCTCCAACAACAAGCTGACCTAATGCGAAGGCAAAACTAATTTGCAAGTAATCCAATGTATTAGACTGATCTATGCCCTGTATGGTCAAAGACAAGGAGTTGCGGCTCCCGAACATAACAGCGACAAGACATGAAGCTGCAATAACGATCAGTATAAAACTTTTATTTGCCCCTTGACCATTTGAAGAAGTTGCTTCTGACATAATAAACTCTCTTTATAAGGTTCACGGTTAGAACTAAAACAGCCCATTGTAAAGTGAAATAAATTATCATTTCAATTTAAGTGATTTCGCTTCGACATTGTTATGCTAAACTTCCTTAGCTTAATAAACGGAGAATCTGTGTATCAACAACTTGACGATGAACGACCAAAAGATGAGTGTGGGGTCTTCGGTATATATGGACACGAGGACGCAGCAGCCATAACAACACTTGGGTTACATGCTCTCCAGCATAGAGGCCAAGAATCTGCTGGTATAGTTACATTTGATAAGAATCATTTTCATGCCGAAAGAAGAATTGGTTTAGTTAGTGAACATTTCACCAAACAGAATGTTATAGATAGACTTTCTGGAAACACGGCTATCGGTCACGTTCGGTATTCAACTACTGGTGGAACAGTATTGAGGAACGTCCAGCCACTCTTTGCCGACCTTACCGTTGGAGGCTTTGCAATAGCCCATAATGGAAACCTCACAAACGGTCTCACATTACGGCATGAGCTTAAAAAAGAAGGTGCTATCTTCCAATCCACGTCGGATACAGAAACTATTCTTCAACTGGTCGCTCGATCGAAAAAAGGCAATACGATTTCAAGATTTATTGATGCACTAACCCAGATCGAAGGAGCCTATGCTCTAGTTGCATTAACAAACAAAAAATTAATTGGAGTTAGGGATCCGCTTGGAATAAGACCATTGGTTCTTGGCCAATTAGATGGAAATTACATACTGACTTCTGAAACCTGCGCTTTAGATATAATTGGTGCCAAGTTTATTAGAGAAGTTGAGAATGGTGAGATAGTAGTAATAACAGACAATACTATAGAAAGTATTAAACCTTTTCCGCATATCAAACCAAGGCCATGCATTTTTGAGTATATCTATTTTTCAAGACCTGACAGTATTGTAGGTGGTTTAAGTGTTTACCAATGTCGAAAAGCTTTTGGAAAAGAGCTAGCTAAAGAGTCTTTTGTACAAGCTGATATGGTCATTCCTGTTCCAGACAGCGGAGTGCCAGCTGCTATAGGTTATGCAGAAAAATCAGAGATTCCTTTTGAAACCGGTATTATTAGGAACCACTATGTTGGCCGCACATTTATCGAACCCCAACAGTCAATAAGAGCATTCTCAGTTAAGCTTAAGCATAATGCTAACAATATTTTGGTTGATGGAAAGAAGGTAATATTAGTCGATGACTCCCTGGTGAGAGGTACGACCTCTATTAAAATTGTTAGGATGATGCGGGATGCTGGGGCCAAAGAAGTACATATGCGTATCGCTGCACCGCCTATAAAGTATCCTGACTATTACGGCATCGATACACCGGTAAAAGAAAACTTATTAGCAGCTAATCATAGCCTTAATGAAATAAAGGATTTCTTAGACGTGGATAGCATAGCTTATTTATCCATCGATGGTCTTTACCGTGCTATGGGTCACAAAGATGGAAGAGACCCAAAAAATCCGGTTTATACAGATCACTGTTTTACAGGAGATTATCCTACGACCCTCATGGACCAAAGTGGTGAGGAAAATATAAGACAATTATCGCTTCTTTTTGAAACCCAAAAAGAGTGACGTATTTTTTATCTTACTATTGTAAAGGTGACATCATTTTCTAGGCTAGCGTCTCTTATAATGCGTGTTGGTCCTAACTTTGTAACACAAAAATCTATGATGTCTGACGTTCTTGCATAGTATATGTTTTGTGAACCAATCCTCTTTGTTTCCGAGGTTTGCAAATTGAAAATCATTGCGGATTTTGCGTAAGCCCAACACTCGGAAAGACAATCAAATAAATACTGCTCCCATAATAAAACGTTTTTTGTGGTCGCAAGATTGTAAGTCCCAGACATTATGATAAAGTCCTTATTCGATGATGGTTTGCCACCGACTGCAAATCTGAGACTGGAGTCTAAAAAATTACGATGACAGTATTCTATAAAATCCTCATTAATATCTAGGCCCTCATATTTAAACTCACTTCTATTTAATTTCTTGAAAAGATAGTCGGCAAAGGAACCATATCCACAACCAACATCAGCAATATCTAAAATAGTTTGCTTTGGGGAAATCTTTTGAATTTCTTTAAGGATTAAATCGAAACGGGTTTCTTGACGTTCAGTTGAAACCCAAAAAACTCCTTTAGGAGTGGCCCCGAACCTCTGAAACCTTTTTGAATATTGAGATTTAATCTCAGCTTCAAATAATGCTTTATTTTCCATGTTCTAAAACAATAAAATTACAATTCATACATTCATGTAGTATATTCAAGTCGCCTGAGGCAAGCCCTCAGCTAAAAATAAAACACAAATAAAAGATTAGGAAAATTAAAGATGGATGCGAGTATGATGAAAGCTATAACCTACAGCGAGTTTGGTGTTGCCACCGATGTTCTAAAAGTTAAGGAATTACCTATACCAAAAGTAAGTAAGGATGAGGTGCTAGTCGCTCTCGAATTCTCAGGATCCAATCCGTCAGATGCAAAGTCACGAGCCGGAAATCGACCCGGTATAACAAAGCCACAGTTTGAGCAAATAGTGCCTAACTCTGATGGTTCTGGAATTATTACTGCAGTAGGTGAGGCTGTTGATAAAAGTCGTATTGGCCAAAGGGTATGGATATGGAATGGTCAATGGCAAAGACCAAATGGAACTGCTGCAGAGTATATTTCCGTTCCAAGCGCTCAGGCTGTTGAAATGCCAAAGGATATGTCGTTTGAGACCGGAGCATGTTTAGGAATTCCTGGACTTACCGCGTCCTATTGTACCTTAGGAGATGGAGCGCTGGGTGGAAAAACGGTATTTGTATCAGGAGGAGCTGGAGCTGTGGGACACACTTGTATACAGTTGGCTAAGTGGTCTGGCGCAAGGGTAATAGCCTCTGGGTCTGAAAATGGATTTCAACACATTCGAGAGGCTGGCGCTGATCATGTGTTTGATTATAGAGATCCTGATTTATCAAAAAAAATTTTAGATATATGTCCACCAGGAGTTGATCGAGCTATAGAAGTGGAGTTTGGGGAGAATGTAAACCTCTTGCATAAGATTGTTAGACAGAATGGAGAGATATCTCTCTACGGAGGGGCAAAAAATATGAACCCTACATTCCCTTTCGGTCCCTATCTTTTCAAAGCTTTAAAAATAAATATCGCGTTGATCTATATATTACCTGAGCAAGATAGAGATATTGCTATAAAAGCGTTACATGACGCTCATTCAGAGGGTGCTCTAAAAATGGCAGTTGAGAATGTTTTTAGTCTAGAGGAATGTGCAAAATCCCATGACGCTACACTTACACCTGGAAGGAAAGGTAGTGTATTAATTAAGATCTAGAAATATATTATTACAATGGTTAGAGGTGATAGGGTTAGATTTACTAACCCTATCACCTTATTCAATTAATCTGAGGAAGATTTCATCTTTGGACCCCAAATGCCTAGTAGAATAATCCCCAGAATAACTAAGGAAAATATCACATTGCCTACATCAGCAAAAAGGTTATGTGTTGGGAAATCTGTCGCACTAATGCCAGTTTGCTCGAGCAAATTAGCTGAACCCTGAGTAATCTTAACACCTGAGTCTCTCAATTCTGCGAGTCTCGCTGCTGTACCTTGAAAAATATCTACGCGCCAAGCACCCATATCCAAATTGAAATAGACTACGCCCAGACCAAAAAGAGTAGCAAGCCCCTTCATGGCGATCCCAGCGCCCATTTCATTAGTAACTCTAGCAAGTCTGAATGCTATAAAAACCGATATGACCACACACACCTGAAACATGGCATTGTTTATAAAACTACTGGCTTGCAAGCTATATATTTCGAATTCAGTCATTAAAGTTTCCGTTTTTTTTTTTTAACTCATTTAAGCAGCAAAAAAGTGCTCACCTTTAAAAAAAAAGGCGCCCAAAAAACATTGGACGCCTAAATTTTTTTACATTAACTCAAGTATTCTTGACATTTTGAGGGTACCTATCTCATTTGCTTTCGTAACAAGATTCTGAAAATCTTGATTTTCAACCATCGTGTCCAGTGCACTACCCATGTGATCTATGGAAGTGAATCTATATGTCACTGCCATCATTTCGTGATCTGCGGCAATAACGGGCATTGCTGCACCAATTGAAACATCTACCTTCTTAAAAAGAGTTTCCAATTCCGGCGCCATCGCTAGCATATCTTTTACTTTCCCTCTGGGCACTTGATATTGTCTATTTATTAATATTGGTGCTGGCTTTGCAGGCGCATCACCATAGACGGACCTCCATAAATCAGGCCCCGTGATATCACCGGCTGGATTAATCGCTCTTTCCATGAATAGTTTTGCTAATTCCGGATCTGCTGAGTACTTCTGAAACGAAGTGGTAGCCTCTGAGAAACTGTTGTATAAGTTCATCAAGAAATAATTTCCTGCTCCAGCTCCACCTCCAATTTTAAAAATACGCGACGCAGCTCCATGTCTTGCCATCACACCCGACGCTCTTCTCAAGCGCTCTTCCATAAGTGTTTCTTTTCCAGCTGATGGTGACATTTCTCTAACTGATATTATTTTCATAATAACCCCCTTTCTTAAGTTCAAATTAAGGACTATGTTAGCATTTATTTATGACAAATATATAAAAAATTTTTCTTACATTAAAAAATACATGATAGGCTCGTGTGAGCTGGTTAAAAAAATTTTACGCATGAAAAATACATTAATTATATATTCGACTACTGACGGGCAAACAAAAAAAATTTGCGACCGACTAATTGATTTTTCTGATAAGAAAAAAGGTATAACTTTATGTGCGATAGAAAATGCTTTTGAAAGGTCTTTAGATCAATACTCAAAAGTAGTAATTGGAGCAAGTATCAGATACGGAAAGCATAATCCCTTAGTCTACGAATTTGTTAAGGTAAATAGGGAAAAGCTAGAAAAAAAACAAACAGCTTTTTTCACGGTAAACGTAGTCGCCAGAAAAAAAGAAAAAAATCAACCTGATACTAATCCCTATATGAAAAAATTCTTGGAGCTATCGGGTTGGCAACCCAGCAAATTAGCGGTTTTCGCAGGAAAGATTGACTACCCCAGTTATCGATTTTTTGATCGATTAATTATTAGATTTATCATGTTTATTACAAAAGGTCCCACGGACACCACCCAAACTTATGAGTTTACAGATTGGAAAAAAGTGGAAAATTTTGCACAAGAAGTTGTTTAATCTGAAATAGGGAGAGGGTGCTTACCCTCTCCCATTCAAAATTATTTAATCTTAACGAGACGTGGCTTTTTTTCTTCTGGTACCACTCGCTCTAAATCTATTGAAAGCATCCCATCTTTCAAAGACCCATCTTTAACGACAATGTCATCTGCTATTGTAAACTTCCTGGTGAAGTTTCTTGAGGCAATACCTCGGTAAACTTTATTGTCGCTTTCTTCAACTGTTTTCATGGACTTTATTGTTAAAACACCATCCGCAACTTCTACATCAATATCGGATTTGCTATAACCGGCTAGCGCCATTTCGATTGTATATTTATAGTCATCGTGTTGAACAATATTGTAATGTGGAAAACCTACATTCGTATCACTTTGGTGCGCTGCATAGTCCCAAAGGCGATCGAACGTCTTATCAAAACCAACAGCAAAAGGTGAAAATGTATTTGTATCAAATGCCTGCAAGGCACTTCTTAGTGTGCTTAAACTATTCATATTTATCTCCTTTATTAAGCAAGATTTATGTGAGTAGACCCTATTAGGCGTCTACGATACTAAGATGGGTACTTAAAAAAGGTTTACAAGAGGTCTGCTTGTAAAAGGTGTATTTTTATTTTTCCGTTAGCCCATACGGTTTGAGGGCAGATATTAATTCGTTAAGATATGTTTTATCACGCGCGGTGATAAATTCTTTGTGAATAATCTCACCTGTTTTACCCTTTCCGTCGATGGCTTTATGTAGCTCGAACATTTTTTTTGCCTTTTTTTTACTTCCCTTTAACTCATAAAGATAAGCAAGCTGAAGATATAATGTTTGGTCAACTCCACTCCAATTATGCTTTTCATTTAATTTTGTAAGAGCGAAATTTTCTGCCTTATCGTATTGAGTATTTTCAATTAATGCGTGATTGTACATATAGAATATCCATGCCTGATGATGCGGATTAGATAGCATTATTTTCTCATAGTTCTCTATTGCTTCTTCTAACCTTCCACAGGAGTGAATAACTAGATTTGCCATGCCTAAATCTGAATGATCTTTGGATGCTTGTAATAGAGTAGGTATCCTGCCACAGGCCTCATCATACTTTTTTAAAAATAATTCGATTAAGCCTGCTAGAGCTTTAGGCGTTGTCCATTCAGTAAACTCATCAATAGCATTCAATGCAATGTTGTAGGCTTTCTCCATATCCCTTTTTGGGTTGTCAGAAATTCTCATTGTTACCTTTCTCCAGTTAACCCAAGCCATCATAAAGTTTAATCGTCTGTTGCTGGGATCCAACTCAATAGCTTTTTTCCAAAGCTTTTCAGCTTTTTGACTTCCATCCACAGTTTTAAGGCCAAAAGCAGACCAAGCGTTGAGATAATTTCTATACGCTTCTGGGTTAGTAAAATAGTTTACACCGCTTAGCTGTGACCCCCGTGTTTTAACACTGAGCTGTTCCAGAATGGCTAAACTTATCTTTTCTTGAACAGGGAAAAGCTGTTTTAATTCTCCAAAATCAAAAAGCTTTGACCACACAACTTCACTACTATTAAGATCAGTCATTTGCAAAGTGACACGAAAGGCTCCCTCGGTACCTTGTACATCGCCTCTCAACAGATATTGAACCCCATAGTTCTGTGAAATCTCTTTATCAGTGTAATTTCTTTCTTGAACATATTTCCCAGTACTGGATGAGGATACCATTATTGAGTCATTAATTGATAAGGTGGATATTATATTACTTGTTACACCAAATCCTATGAAGTCATTATCAGAATTCCCTGTTTGATTTTCAAAAGGCATTACCAAAATTGAGGGTTTATCAATTGGCATCATTTGGGTTTTGCTGACTGGTATTGTGTCTGATTGGAAATAAAAAATAATTCCAATAATTACAATTGTGGATACTGAGGCCAAAATTGCTAAATTGCGTAGCATCGGCTTTGAAGATGCTCTTAGAGTTCGTTTTTGCGATTTACTTAAAAGAATATCATAGGCATGAAACTCATTTTCTTTAACTTTTTGCAAACCAAGATCATTGAAGGATAAATCTACTTTTCCATTAACCAAATCAAAAATTGACTTAGAAATTGTTACTCCTGCGGGTTGAGCCAAGGCCTCTAATCTCGCTGCAATATTAACACCGTCTCCCAGAAGATTTCGCTTCTCTTTTATTACGTCGCCCATATGTATTCCGATAC
>OZSS01000190.1_pt1 | contig 28040 bp, 25 predicted proteins | sample 1779911 | NCBI WGS metagenome assembly OZSS01 (sample SAMEA2603589, study PRJEB24840) | metagenome | biome: Water; feature: Photic zone; material: Seawater sample | place: Mediterranean Sea | collected 2013-11-12 | depth 10 m
GGATGCTTCCCTAGCAAATACAAGAAATTTTTTTTATCATCAAGTCAGAAATACTTAAATTAATAACAGCGTCGCCTAAAAACTCTAAAGTTTCATTATTTTCATTTGATTTACTTATATGAGTCAGTGCTTTTTTTAATAAATCTTTCTTATCAAATGCATAGCCTAATTTTTTTTCAAGATTTTCTAATGAATTTATCATTTGATGATCTTGTTTCTGCCAAAACTTGGAAAACTTCCATAAGAACTCCAACTTAGCCAAATAAGCTGTGCTTTACCAGTAATGTTGTTTTCTGGGACTAATCCCCAGCTTCTGCTGTCTAAGCTATTGTCTCTATTGTCCCCCATGACAAAATAGAAGCCTTCAGGAATCTTCCAACTTTGATAAAAAGATAATTCTCTAAGTTTTGACTGTCTTATCAAGTAGTATTCTTTTCCAAAACTTTCTTCATAAAACGTTTCTCTCAAATTTGAATTTAAAATGCTCTTTACTACTTTTATTCCATTAATTAGAAAATCTTTTCCTTTTATTTCTAAAACATCGCCAGGAATTCCAATTACTCTTTTGACATACTTTAGTCCAAGACTTGAACAACTTTTCTTTAATTCTCCCCAAGATTTTTCAATGTCTCTAGAAACAGTTTGTAAACTATCTTTTGGATAAGATTTAATTATTTCGGAATTACATTTTGTATGAGGAGGAGTAAAAACAATAACATCACCTCTGTCAGGTGGTTTGTTTGAAATTAAAGTTTGATTCCCAATTGGATTTTTTAAACCGTATTCGTACTTATTTACCAAAACAAAATCTCCTATCTCTAAACCTGGAATCATCGATTCGGAAGGAATTTGGAAAGGCTCAAAGATAAATGATCTAAAAATAGTAATTAAACTAAGAATTATGAAAAAAGATCTCGATTCTTTAGCAAGTTTCTTAAGCGAAATACTTCTCCCCAAAATCCATAAAAACAAAGATGCGATAATTAGACTTACAAGAACGTAACTAAAATCTATATTGAGTCTAAATACCGAATACAAACCCAAAAGGGCTAAAGGGAATGAAAGATAATTAATTAATTTATTGTATTTTCCTTTCAAGTTCTTTTCTGAATAAATCCATAAACCTAAAAGTAAAACCGAAAGAAAAATAACAATGTATAGAATTGAAAAATAGTTCATTTAGATACTTTAAGAATCGACAAAAAAGCCTCTTGTGGAACTTCAACCTTTCCAATCTGCCTCATTTTTTTCTTTCCTTTTTTTTGTTTTTCTAGAAGCTTCATCTTTCTTGTAACATCTCCGCCATACAATTTTGCGGTTACGTCTTTCCTGAAGGCTTTAACGGTTTCTCGGGCTAAAATTTTTCCTCCGATCGCCGCTTGAATGGCAATGTCATACATTTGTCTTGGAATGACTTCTCTTAAAGATTTTGCAAGTTCTCTTCCTTTTTGATCTGCTTTGGAGCGATGCACCATAAAGTTAAGTGCATCTACTTTTTCTCCATTCAATAGTATGTCGACTTTTACCATGTCACTTAGATCAAATCTGAGAAAATCGTAATCTAGAGAAGCATAGCCTTTGCTACAAGATTTTAAACGGTCAAAAAAATCAAGAACTATCTCGTTCATTGGCATCTCATAAATAAGCTCTATTTGACCTCCAACATACCTCAAAGATTTTTGAGTACCCCTTTTTTCTTCACACAATGAAATTACATTTCCTATGAAATTTTCTGGAACTAAAATTGTGGCTTTAGCTATTGGTTCTTTTACTTCGTTAATATGGTTTGGCTCTGGATACTTACTTGGATTCTCAATCTCTAATAACTTATTTGACGAATCTAAGATTTGATAAGCCACTGTAGGAGCTGTAGCCAATAGTTCAATTCCATGTTCGCCTTGAAGACGTTCGATGACAATTTCCATATGAAGCGTTCCCAAAAACCCGCATCTGAAGCCTGATCCAAGTGCGGACGACTGTTCTGGCTGATAACTTAATGCTGCGTCATTCAGCGAAAGCCTTTCAAGTGACTCTCTAAACAATTCAAATTCAGAAGAATCAAGAGGATACAAAGCAGCAAAAACTTGAGGCTTAACTGGTTTAAATCCTGGTAAAGAAGCGGTATGGTTTTGATGCGTAAGCGTATCGCCTACCGGTGCGCCCCTAATATCTCTTACTCCAGCACATATGAAACCAACGTTCCCAGCGCTCAACTCAACTGTTTCTTGTCTTTTGGGAGTAAAAAATCCAAGTCTTTCTGCTAAATGAGTATTTCCGGTAGAATTAAGTTTTATTTTCTCGCCTTGCATTAATTTTCCGTTCATAACTTTCACAAGCGAGACAACACCTAGATATTGATCAAACCAAGAATCTATTATCAAAGCTTCTAAAGGAGAATCGATGTTTCCTTGAGGCGAAGGTATTTCTTCAACAATGATATTTAATAATTCTTCAATGCCCTCTCCATTTTTTGCACTAATGCAAGGAGCATTTGAAGCATCTATGCCAATTATTTCTTCAATTTCCTTTTTTACTCTCTCTGGATCCGCTTGAGGTAGATCTATTTTGTTCAAAACTGGCAAAATCGTTAATCCTTGCTCAATGGCGTTGTAACAAGTTGATAGAGTTTGTGCTTCGACTCCTTGAGAAGCATCAATTAATAATATCGCTCCATCGCACGCAGCTAGTGATCGAGAAACTTCATAGGCGAAATCTACATGACCTGGTGTATCTATCAAATTCAGATTAAATTCTGCTTCGTCTTTTCTAAATTTTAATGAAACAGATTGGGCTTTAACGGTAATGCCTCTTTCCCTCTCAATTTCAAGAGAATCTAAAACCTGATTTTGCATTTCTCTATTACTCAGACCGCCACAAAACTCTATGATTCGATCGGCAAGGGTAGATTTACCATGGTCTATGTGGGCAATGATAGAAAAATTTCTTGTATTTGCTAGGGAAGCATCCTTCATGAAAGGATTATCGCTTATTTTTTTAGTTTTATCGTTATAAAAGAACCATTTCCATTTCTAACGATTCTAACCGCAAGGCTAGCCCCAGGATTCAAGTTTTCGACAATAGACCTATAATCAGCTAGGTTAAATACCTCTTGAAAAGCCATTGTGGTGATAACATCTCCCTTTCGGATTCCCGCTTCCTTTGCAGGTCCGTCAAGAACTTCTTCAACGAAGATTCCATTTTCAACTTGAAGTTGTTCCTTTTTTTCTTTCGAGAAATTTTCCAAAGACGAAAGCTTTAATCCCAGCATATCGTCATTTTTATTTATTGAAGCTGGTATTACTTTATTTTTAGTAGCCTCTTCTAAGACACCTACTTTAACTCTTATTTTTTTCTCTATGCCAGACCTGAAAATTACCGCATTCACTGAAGTTTCTGGTTTTATTCTTCCTACAATCAATGGGAGATCGCCTGAGTAAACTATGTTTTGACCGTTAAAGCTTAAAATAACATCACCGTTTTTTAATCCCGATTTTTCAGCTGGGCTTCCTTTCAAAACGCTCCCAATTAAAGCTCCTCGTGGGATTCCTAATTTAAATGAATCAGCAAGGTCTTTTGTGACTTCTTGCACACTTACTCCAAGCCACCCTCTTGATACAATTCCTTCCGTTTTTAACTGATCTACTATTTCCGATGCGTAATTAATAGGAATTGTAAAAGAAATTCCCATATAACCTCCTCCGCTTGAATAAATCATTGCATTTATACCTATCACTTCCCCCTTCAAGTTAAATAAAGGCCCTCCTGAGTTACCGGGATTAATCGCAACGTCGGATTGAATAAAAGGTATATAAGAGGTTCCTTGATCTGCAATGCTTCTAGATTTTGCACTTACTATGCCAGCCGTAACTGAAAAATTTAGCCTGTATGGGGAGCCTATAGCTACCACCCAATCACCTACTCTTATTTGATCCGAGTCCCCTAAAATTAAAAAAGGGAGGTCTTCATCAGTATCAACTTTTAACAAAGCAACATCAGATTTTTCGTCACTACCAACCAGCTGAGCTTTAAATTCCCTTCTGTCAGTTAAGCTCACAACAATTTCAGTTGCTTCTGCAACTACGTGATGATTGGTGAGGATATAACCATCATTAGAAATTATAAAACCTGAACCTCCGGAGCTTACCTTTCTCTCTCTTTGTTCTCTAGGCTCTTCAAAGGGAGAATTAAAAAAATCATCAAAGGGAAAACCTCTAGGTGCGCCAGGGAACGGACTATGCCTTCCTTGAGATTTAATAGTTTTAGTAACACTTACATTTACCACTGCCGCAGAGGTTTCGTCTACTAACTCGGCAATGTTGGGAAGATACTGATTATCTAAATTACCTAAAAGAAAGCTGCTTGAGAAAAGAAATAAAATAAAATAAAAAGTTTTTTTCATTTTATTTTTTATTGTGGAAGCTATTTGAGATTGTTATGAGTTTTTGGTTGGGAAGGTTGTCACTGGTAAGGTTTAGGATTAAAGGTCTTGATCCTGATCTAGTATGGACTGTTACTCCTTGATTAATTGTTCTGAGCCAGTCTTTTTCAGGAATATTGTCGAAAAAAACTTTTAATTTAACTAATTCGTCATTTCCTGGCATTAAATAATTTGCTTCCATGCTTGATGCAGACGTAATTCTGTAGTCTTTTAAGCTACCATTAAAATTTGAGCCTAGGTCGACTAAAAGAGATTCGTTTAAAGGTAAGAAATTTTTGGGAGTGGAAGAAATTTGATTTGAAGGAGAAGAAATGTTGAGCAGAGGAAGAGATAAAATAAAGAAAAAACCTATTAGATAACAACACACCTTCATATAGTTAAGTGAAAAGAGGTTTAAATTTGGCCATTTATTGAAGTTGTTTGTTTCTGAGGAAGGGAGATTATTAATTTGAGACATTATATTTTGTGAGAGATCTAGATTCGGATCAAGAAGTTCGCCATGCATGGCAGCCCTATGCTTGTTCATCCTCAGCCAAAGGCTTTTAAAATTTGCATTAGAATGCATCTCATCAGCCAGCCTTTTGGTTTCAAAAGGGGTGATTTCACCATCCATTAACAAAGATAGTTTATGTTCAAAGATTTCGCTCATAATAGATTTGTCTCCAAGTTAGACAGGTTATATTTAGAAAAAGTTTTATCAAGTATCTCTCGACCTTTGTGGATTCTAGATCGAACAGTTCCAATGGGGCAATTTTGCACATCGGCAATCTCCTCATAACTTAATCCATCAAATTCTCTAAGACTCAAAGTTGTTCTTATATCATCTGGAAGATTTTGAATGGCGTCCATCATAAGAGTACGTAACTGATCGGCTTCTAAAATGTTCTCTGGATTATCAACTGTAATAGCAGACTCTGAAAGTTTTAAGTCCATTAAGTCGTCGTCATAAACTTCAGAACTTCTAGCTTTAGAAGACAGAGAATTCTTAGCTGTGTTTATAGCAATTCTGTAAATCCACGTATAGAAAGAACTATCCCCACGGAATTTATCTATATTTTTAAAGGCTTTTACAAAAGCTTCTTGTGCAATGTCTTGAGATGATTCGAAATCTTTTAAAAATTTAAATACAGAATATACCAACCTATCTTGATACTGCAAAACAAGTACGTTGTAGGCCTTTTTGTCGCCCTTTTTGACCAAGTTTATAAGGCTTTTTTCTGAGTTCATCTCTTCCTTTCATCATTTGACAAGTGCATTTTGCATAAGTTCAGCTAAATTTCATCAAAAAAATTAATTATTTTTAAAGTTATAGACTGGAGTTTCTCGCTTTCACACTTTTTTCCATACAATATTACATCTGCTAGATCATTATCTTCCCAAGACATTAGCTCTAAATAAAGAGCCAGCTCATCTTCAGACAAGTTATTCAGCGCCTGCTTAGAAAAAGGCTCAAGCACCAAATCTAGCTCATTAAGTCCTCGCCGACTTCTAAATTTAGCTTCTTCTATTGATCTTCTCATGGGTTTATCAACTTAACATTGTTAAAATATAAGAGTATGGAAATATCTTCAAGTCACAAACTTATAAGAATTCAAGGAAATGATGCTTTTACATTCCTTCAAGGTCAACTTTCTAACGACTTAGAATTATCTAATGACAGCACTTTTCAAAAGAACGCTCTTTGTAACGTCAAAGGAAGAGTTATTTCATTAATTTGGATCAGAAGACCAGAAGATTCTTGTTTTGAGTTATATGTTGATGAAAGCTTGCTTAAAAAAACTTTGAAAACTCTTGAAAAATTCAAAGTTTTTTATAAGTCCGAGATATCACTCCCAGAAAAGGTATCTGAAAAAATTAATTTAGTCGAATTAGGCGTTTGGAGAAAAAATTGTATTCTGTCCGGTCTTTGTGAAATTACTAATTACACATCTGAAACCTTTACTCCTCACGACCTAAATTATCAGAATCAAGACATAATAAATTTTGACAAAGGTTGTTATACGGGCCAAGAAGTTGTAGCAAGGATGCATTACAGAGCAAAATTAAAATCAGCCATGTTTTTGACCGAATCAATTGCATTAAAAAATATTGAAGAAGGAGATAATTTATACAACTTAGAAAAAAATATTATTGGTAAACTCGCTTCAAGAACAGATATTGAAAGTCTAATTTTTTTAAAGAATAAAAATCTTTCTTTGGACCAAATATATAGTAAAGAAGGAGAAGCAATTTCTATTTCTCGTCAATTTTAAGCTACAAACTCCAATCAATGATCTTTTTTCCTTTGGATTTTAAAAATTTATTACTTTTGCTAAAAGGTCGAGACCCTGTAAAACCTCTATAAGCCGATAAGGGTGAAGGATGGGATGTTTTAAGAACAAGATTAGAATTTAAATCTATAAATTTTTCTTTTAACTGGGCAAAATTTCCCCAAAGCATAAATACAATATTTTTTTCTGAACTCAAAAGAGAAATTATAGAGTCAGTAATTTCTTGCCATCCTATATTTACATGTGAACCAGGTTTATGAGCCTCCACTGTTAACACGGAATTCAAAAATAAGACGCCTTGTTTTGCAATTTGAGTTAGATCTCCATTTTGCAATGTCTCAGAGTTAAGATCTCTTTTGATTTCACTATAAATATTTTTCAGTGAGGGTGGAATCGTATTATTTTTGTTAACTGAAAAGGCCAGCCCATTTGCTTGATTAATATCATGATAAGGATCTTGACCTACAACAACTACTTTGACATCTCCTGGGCTTACTAACTCCAAAGCTCGAAATATATTTTCAGTACTTGGATAAATTTCCTTTCCTAATTTTTTTTCTTTCTCTAATAAGGATTTAATTGATAACAGTGACTTTTCTATATCTCTTCCTTTCAAAAAGTATTCCCAATTTTTTGGCAGATTTAAAACCATTAAATTATGCTAACAAAAGCATTTTTTTTATCCACAGTTTCTGTGGATAACTCTTTGGATAAAATCATTTAATTCTTCTAAATGCTTAATATAAAAAGGGTTTTAATAGATTGGTTAAAAATTGATCAATATAAAAAAGTCAGTAAAATCAGTACTTTACAATGTTTATAATATAGTGTTCAATAAAAGTGCAATTCTCTTTTATTTATTTATTCGTTTGGAACAAAAGCATTTATTTGTGTGTAACTTTTAAAAGAATTGGTTGATAATTTCTAAAGAGAAAATTTTTTATCAACATTTAATCTAAAAAAATAAAAAATTTGATTGATTTTTTTTTTAAAATATTAATTTTTTTCAATATGATTCTTTTATACCACTTTAAACTTATTTCAAGTGGAATCCACCATCCAGAACCAAAGTTTCACCTGTGGTTGCAACTGCGTCTTCTATAAAAAACCAAACACCCTTAGCTACCTTCTCAGGATTACAAACCATGCTTAAAGGTGTGCTTGCCTCAATAGCATTTTTTGTAAAATCATAGGCTTCGTCTCCAAGACCTGATCTCAGCCACTCACCTTCAATGAATCCAGGGCAAATTGCATTAATTCTGATTGGTCCAAGCGCCTTTGCAAGAGACTTCGTCATCATAACCAAAGCTCCTTTAGAAGCTACATATGCTACTGAACTTCCCACACCAATTACTCCAGCTATTGAGGCAATATTTACAACTGATGCGATAGAACTTTTCCTTAAATATTCTTCTGATTCTTTAATCATCATATAAGGACCAACAGTATTGGTTTTGTAAATTTTTATAAAGTCTTCGGTGCTCAACCCATCAAGTTTATCGTGGGGATTGAAGACTGTTGTACCAGCATTATTAATTAAGGAGTCCAATCTATCCCATTTTTCCAAAGTACTTTGCACTGTATCTTTACACTTTTCTTCGTTTGATACGTCGGCTGCGATAACTAAAGTCTCTGAACCTAATTCATTACATTTTTCTGCTACTTTTTTTGCCTCTTTCAGTGAACTTGAGCAAGTCAAAGTTAAGTTCCATCCTTTTTCTGCAAGTAAAATTGCAACTGCTTCGCCTACCCCTCTGCTTGCACCCGTAACTATGGCAACTGGTTTATCCATCACTGAGAATCCTCACTGTAATAACTCCGTCTAGCTTTGATAAACCTTCTATTACATTTTTTGAAGGCTCAGAATCTACATCTATAACATTGTAGGCAATTTCCCCTTTACTTTTATTCACCATATTTAAAATATTTAAGTTATTTTCAGCAAGAATCGTTGTCATCTGTCCAATCATTCCAGCAATATTATTATTTGAAAGAGTAATTCGAAACTTGGATCTTCTAGGTTCAATTAACTCGGGAAAATTAACGGAATTTTTTATATTTCCATTTTCTAAAAAATCAATAAGTTGTTCTGCTGCCATTAAAGAGCAATTTTCCTCCGCTTGACGAGTGCTAGCTCCGATATGAGGAAGAATTATCACGTCGCCATGAGATTTGGCCCTATCTATTAAATCTAAATCAGCAAAATCAGTAACATAACCTCCCAATTTTCCTGAATCAAGAGACTTTATAACAGCGGTTGAGTCAACAATTTCATCTCTAGCAAAGTTGATTAATTTTAAACCTTTTTTAGCTTTAATTAGTAGATCTTCATTAACCAAGTTTTTGGTTTCTTCAATGGCAGGTATATGAAGAGTTAAATAATCAGATTCTGAAAAAACCGTTTCGATATCTTCTCTTCTTGCAACTAAATTTGGTAATTTCCATGCTGCTTCTACGGATATTGCAGGATCGTAGCCAATAACTTCCATCCCCAACATAACCCCCATGTCCGCAACCTTAGATCCAATTGCACCCATACCAATTACGCCCAGAGTAGCGTCTTTAAGCTCTCTTCCCTTAAAATCTTTCTTTCCTTGTTCTATGTGACCTTTTAAATTCGTTGCATCTACTCCGTCAATAGCATTTATATAATTTGCTCCACTATAGATACCTCTAGATGATAGTAACAAAGCAGCTAAAACAATCTCTTTTACTGCATTTGCATTCGCTCCAGGTGTATTAAAGACAACAACACCATTTTTTGAACAGTGCTGGACAGGGACATTATTTACTCCCGCGCCAGCTCTCGCAATAGCTTTGAGCGAACTTTCTAAATCTTCTTCAGTCAATTTAAAACTTCTAAGTAATAATGCATCCGGCGATTTAAGTTCCTCTGAGACATCGAACTTAGATTCATTTAAAAGAGAAATGCCTGTTTCAGCTATGGCATTGTATGTTTTTACTTTAAAATTCATGTAATTAAATTCAGAAGAGAAACAATTCTATAACGCATCTACAATGTCACCAAAACATTTTTTAAATTTCCATAACTTTTCAAAAGAAGAGCTCTCCTCAATTATTGATAGAGGTTTGGAACTAAAATCTTTGGACAAATTACCTAATTCTTTGGACAACAAGTCCCTTGGTTTAGTTTTTGAAAAACCCTCTACTCGCACTAGAGTCTCATTTGAAATTGGGATGCAAAAACTTGGAGGAAATTCTATTTTTCTATCCAACTCAGAGTTGCAAATGTCCAGAGGCGAGCCAGTTTCAGATACAGCTAAAGTCCTATCTTCGATGCTTGACGCCATTGTCATTAGAACAGCTAGTCATGAATTACTAGAGATTTTCAGTCAAAACTCTTCTGTACCAGTCATAAATGGCCTCAGCGACCTCTATCATCCTTGCCAAATTTTGGCCGATCTAATGACTTTTAAGGAATGTCAGGGTAACTTAGATGTTTCAAAAGTGGCTTGGATAGGCGACAGCAACAACGTTTGTAATTCTTATATAGAAGCTGCAAATTTATTTAACTTTTCGTTTAACATCTTTTGTCCAAAAGGGTTTGAACCAAAACCAGAAATTATAAAAACACAAAAAAACAACCTAATTTTAACAAAGACAAAAGAAGAAGCTCTAAAAGGGGCAAAAATCGTTACCACAGATGTATGGACGTCTATGCACTCTGAAAAACAAACTCATGAAAAATTAAAAATATTTGAAGGCTATTCTATCGACCCATCCTGCATGGAATTAGCTGATTCAGAAGCTATTTTTCTTCATTGTCTCCCTGCCCATCGAGGAGAAGAAGTGTCAATTGACATGTTAGATCATGATAAAAGCAAAGTATGGTCTCAAGCAGAGAACAGACTCCACGTACAACAAGCATTACTCGAGTATTTACTTATTAATTGAGGCATTAAGAGCTTCTAAGTAAGAAGAATATTTGGCATCGTAAGATTTCTCGGAATTGAAAATTTTATCCCTTTTCCAAATGTCGGGTAATTCATCAAATTTGACATGGCCTGATCCTATTCCCGCAAAAAATGCAGCTCCAAGTGCTGTGCTTTCTATGTTTTTTGGGCGTTGCACGCTTACGTCAAGAACATCAGACAGAATTTGAACAAAAAAATCATTATTAGCCATGCCGCCATCAATTTTTATCGAATTAATTTCTGCTCCGTCTTGTTTGATAGCTTCTATAAGATCCTTTGACTGAAAAGCTATCGCCTCTAAACTGGCTAAAATAATATCTTGCTGAGTCGTATCTAAAGAAATTCCGTGGATTGAGCCTTTAATGTCGGGATTCCAAAAAGGTGCTCCTAAACCAGTAAAAGAAGGTACGATAATTAATTCAGAATTTTCGTTTGCGGTTTTTGCTAAAGCTTCGGATTCAGGCGCGGATGTAAAAAAATTCATTTTATCTCTCAACCATTGAATTAATGCACCCGCAATAAAAATACTACCTTCCAAAGCATATACAACTTCTTGATCAATTTTATAGCCTATAGTAGTTAAAAGCTTATTTTGAGATCTCAATATTTGGTTGCCAGTGTTTAGAATTAGAAAACAACCGGTGCCATAAGTGCTTTTTATATCTCCTGCTTCGAAGCATGTCTGACCAAATAAAGCTGCTTGTTGATCCCCTGCCATCCCAGAAATCTTTATTTTGCCGCCGAACAATGTCGTCGATCCAAAGTCATCCGCATTTTTTTTAATTTCAGGTAAGTTAATCTTTTCTAATTCAAATAATTTGATCAGGTCTTGGTCCCAGTCTAAGGTTGATATATTTAGCAAAGAAGTTCTCGCCGCATTTGAGACATCAGTAGCATAAACAGCGCCTTCCGTTAATTTCCATAAGAGGAAAGTGTCAATGGTTCCAAATAAAATATTTTTATTTGCAATTTCTTCTTTAAAGTGATTGTTTATCCATCTCAATTTTGATGCAGAAAAATATGGATCAAGCAACAATCCAGTTTTTTCAATAACTTCCTTCTCGACGCCTTGATTTTGAAGAGTCTTACAATAATTTGTTGTTCTTTTATCCTGCCAAACTATTGCTCTCCCAATCGGTTTGCCCGTTTTTTGGTCCCAACCTACAATAGTTTCTCTTTGGTTGGTTATGCCAATTGAAATTACCTGTGATGCTTCCAATCCATTCTTTTCTAACAATGAGGAAATAGTTAAAAATGTTTTATCCCATATTTCTTGGGCATCGTGTTCAACATATCCTGGTTTTGGATAGTGCTGTGTTATCTCAATTTGGTTTTGATCTAATACTGTAAAATTTGAATCGTAAAGCACCGTTCTTGTGCTTGTTGTACCTTGATCGATAGCTAGAAAATAATTTTCCATCTACATCATTATATATACAGTTATCCACACTTAATCCACTTAAATTTCATAAAATATTCTATTGCTTTTTCTTTTAAAACACCGTATCTTGTGTAATTGGGAATTTAATCCACAATATCTTGGGTTATTAGCTATCCGTTTAGTTGAGAGAATATGGACGTTTCTGAAAGAAAAGAACAAGAAAAAAACATAGATTTAAGCAAAGATAAGCTTACTAGCGCCGTCGAGCCAGGAACTTTGAGAGTTATTAAGAGAAATGGCTCAGTTGTGGACTTTGATAGATCAAAAATAGAAGTGGCTATAACTAAGGCATTTCTCGCAGTCCATACCAGTGCTGCAGCTGCTTCCTCGAGCGTGCAACAAAAGGTTGCTCAGCTCTCCCAAAATGTTTACGACACTTTTTCTTCAAGAATGCCATCTGGAGGAACAATCCACATAGAAGAAATTCAAGACCAAGTTGAATTGGCTCTTATGAGGTCAGAAGAGCTAAAAGTGGCTAGAGCTTATGTGTTGTACAGAGCGGAAAGAACAAAATTGAGGCAAGAAGAGTCAAGTATTTCGCAGGAAGAACCAAAATTGAGTCCCTCTGAAAGGACAGAAACTATTGCTAAAGAGGCCTGTGAAGGTCTATCAGGAACAAATGCAGAGACAATTTTAAAAGAAGCAAATAAGAATTTATACGAAGGTGCTTCGGAAAATGAAATAAAGGAAGCTCTAATTTTGTCATCAAGATCGTTAGTCGAGATAGAGCCAAACTACACTTTCGCGACTTCAAGAATTCTATTAGATAATTTAAGAACAGAGGCCCTATCCTTTTTAGATATTTCCCAGAATGCAACGCAAAAAGAAATGGGAAAACTCTACCCCAAATCTCTCGAAGCCTTTATAAGAAAGGCCATTGAGCTAGAACTAGTAAATCCTGAATTAGGAAAGATGAATCTTAAAAAACTTGGAAAAAGTTTAAAACCTGAAAGAGATCTCCAATTTTCTTATCTTGGACTTCAAACTCTTTATGACAGGTATTTTATTCACAAAAACGAAATAAGATTTGAATTGCCTCAAATATTTTTTATGAGAGTGGCAATGGGGTTGGCTATTGAAGAAAAAGATAGAGAAGAAAAAGCGATAGAGTTTTATGATCTTCTTTCATCTTTTGATTACATGAGCTCTACTCCTACACTCTTCAATTCAGGAACAATTCATTCTCAATTATCTTCGTGCTACTTAACTACTGTGCCAGATGATTTAAAAGGAATTTATGATGCCCTCGGTGACAATGCGATGCTTTCCAAGTGGGCAGGAGGGCTTGGCAACGATTGGACTCCAGTTCGAGGTATGGGAGCCCACATCAAAGGTACTAACGGCAAATCTCAGGGAGTTGTTCCCTTTCTTAAGGTAGTCAATGATACTGCCGTAGCTGTAAATCAGGGTGGAAAAAGAAAAGGAGCTGTTTGTTCTTATTTAGAGACTTGGCATCTAGACATTGAGGAATTTGTTGAGCTTCGAAAGAACACGGGCGATGATAGAAGAAGAACTCATGACATGAATACAGCAAATTGGATACCAGACTTATTCATGCAAAGAGTAATGAATGGAGAAAAATGGACTTTGTTCACTCCAAACGAAACTCCAGACTTGCATGACTTAACCGGAGCTGCTTTCAAAAAAAGATATGAAGAGTATGAGAAGGAAGCAAAAGAAGGAAGAATTAATGTATCAAAAGAAGTAGAAGCGGAAGAATTGTGGAGGAAAATAATTTCGATGTTATTCGAAACAGGTCACCCATGGATAACTTTCAAAGATGCCTGCAATTTGAGATCGCCGCAACAACACACTGGAGTAATTCATTCTTCTAATCTTTGTACAGAAATTACTCTAAACACTTCTCCGGATGAAATCGCTGTTTGCAACCTGGGATCCATAAATTTACCAAATCACCTGGACGAAAAAGGTGATTTAAATGAAAAGAAACTAGAAAAAACAATAAATACTGCTATTAGAATGCTCGACAACGTTATCGATATAAATTATTACGCAGTTCCACAAGCAGAAAATTCAAATCTAAAACATAGACCTATTGGATTGGGAATAATGGGTTTTCAAGATGCCCTTTATATAAAAGAGCTCCCATACTCTTCAGAGGAAGCTATTTCATTTGCTGACGAATCAATGGAAATGGTGAGCTACTATGCAATTAAAGCGTCATCTAATTTAGCAGTTGAAAGAGAATCTTACTCTTCTTTCGAAGGATCTCTCTGGAGCAAAGGAATTCTTCCACTAGATTCGATAGAAATTTTAAAAAAAGATAGAGGGGAAGAATTTATTGAAGTAGATACTTCTTCAAGATTAGACTGGGAAGAGTTAAGAAAAATTGTAAAAACTCAAGGAATGAGAAACTCAAATGTCATGGCAATAGCGCCTACCGCAACAATAGCCAACATAACAGGACTAACTCAATCAATTGAGCCTACCTATTCAAATCTATTTGTTAAATCAAACTTATCGGGAGAATTCACAATTATTAATATGCACTTGGTTGACGCCCTCAAAAAAGTAGATATGTGGGACGAAGTAATGGTCTACGATTTAAAAAATCTTAACGGGAGCTTAGAAGAAATAAGTAGAGTTCCGGATCAATTAAAAAGGATTTTCGCTACATCTTTTGAAGTAGAACCAAAATGGTTAATCGAGGCTGCTTCCAGAAGACAAAAATGGATTGATCAAAGTCAATCTCTAAACTTGTATGTCTCGGAACCAAATGGAAAGAAATTAGATGTAATGTACAAAATGGCTTGGTTAAGGGGCCTGAAAACCACTTACTATTTACGTTCAAGGAGTGCAACAACTTCTGAAAAATCAACAATTACTAACTTAGAGCTTAATGCAGTTAACGCAAATCAAGGATCGGAGGCACCAGAAGCCTGCTCTATCCTCGATCCTGACTGTGAGGCTTGTCAATAAAAATGAGGTGTAAAAATGTTATCTTGGGATGATTTCGACGATAAAGAAAAAATAAAAGAGCCGGTATTGGCTGAAAAAAATCTTGCTGAAAAAAAGACAGACCAGGTCTTAGAGCCACCCAAAGTGGAAAAAGCATCACAAGAAAAATCGATGCTTTCTGGCTTGGATTCCTTAGATCTAGAAGCTGGTAGAGCAGAATTGGAAGGAGCTTCTGCCAGAGTTGATGTTAGTGAAAAGAAAATGATAAATTCAAGAGCTGATGTTAATCAATTAGTTCCTTTCAAATATGATTGGGCTTGGCAGAAATACCTTGATGGCAGTGCAAATCACTGGATGCCTCAAGAAATAAATATGACTGCTGATGTAGCTCTTTGGAAGGACCAAAACGGCTTAACAGAAGACGAAAGAAGGATAGTTATGAGAAATCTAGGATTTTTCTCAACCGCAGATTCGCTAGTTGCTAACAATATCGTCCTTTCAGTTTATAAACACATAACAAATCCTGAATGTAGACAATATTTGCTTCGTCAAGCTTTAGAAGAAGCTATACATACTCATGCTTACCAATATGTGATTGAGTCTTTAGGTATGGATGAAGGTGAAATATTTAATATGTATAAAGAGATTCCCTCAGTAGCGAAAAAAGCTGCATGGGCGCTTCCTTTTACGAAATCACTAGCAGACCAAAGTTTTGAGACCGGAACAGAAGAAAACGACAAAATTCTTCTAAGAAACCTTATTGCTTTTTATTGTGTATTAGAAGGTATTTTCTTCTACTGTGGTTTTACTCAAATTCTCTCTATGGGCAACAGAAATAAAATGACTGGTACTGCCGAACAATTTCAATACATTTTAAGAGACGAATCGATGCACGTTAATTTTGGTATCGACATGATTAATCAAATAAAGCTAGAAAATCCACACCTGTGGGATGAAGAAATGCAGAAAGAAGCCGAGACAATGATTCTTCAAGGAACACAGCTTGAGATAGAATATGCTGAAGACACAATGCCAAAAGGAATCCTAGGTATGAACTCGGAAATGATGGCTGAATACTTGAGATTTATTGCAAACAGAAGATTGACTCAAATTGGTTTAGAGGAAGCATTTCCTAATGCATCAAATCCTTTTCCATGGATGTCAGAAATAATGGACTTGAGAAAAGAAAAAAACTTCTTCGAAACAAGAGTAATCGAGTATCAAACAGGTGGAGCGCTTAACTGGGACTAAAGACCCACTCATCATAGCTCACAGGGGGGCATCTTCAGAAGCACCAGAGAATTCTCTTGCTTCATACAGGTTGGCTTGGGAGCAAAAAGCAGATGCGATCGAATTAGATCTTAGAAAAACTAAAGACGGGATTTTTATTTGCGCTCACGACAATAATTTCAATAGAGTATCCAGTTCCAAAAAGAATATATCTGAAACAACTTACAAAACTTTATCAGAAATAGATATAGGTTCTTGGAAATCAAAAAAATTTAAAGAACAAAGAGTGCCGAAATTAGAAGAGGTATTATCAAGCATGCCCAAAGGTAAAATGGTGTTTATTGAACTGAAAGGAGTTTTGAAAAGAGTTCAAGATTTGATGGCTCTTATAGAAAGCTCAAAAGTAAATAAAAATCAAATTCATTTTCTATGCTACCTTCCATCGATGATTAAGAAATTAAAAACAAAATTTCCTTCATATAACGCCACTCTAAATCTGATTCCCTCTTTGTTTAATTACGATCTAAAAAAAATAAAAAACGAAATATCGAGATCTCAATCAGATGGAATAAGCGTGCACATTGACTCAAAACAATCTATCAAATTGGTTAAAAATTTAAAAGAAGACAATATTTTTATCCTTACTTGGACAGTTAATGATAAAAGATTTATGAAAAAATTATTACAAATAGGTGTTAATGGAATAATAACTGATTTTCCTGAAAAATTAGCAAAATTGTTAGATAAATGTGAATAACAGAGAAATAGTAAAAAGAATTGATGGAATTTATTTTGGAGAGGGCCCAAGATGGCATCAGAATAAACTTTGGTTTTCTGATATGCACGGCCATAAAGTTTGCACTCTAGATGAGTCAGATAATTTAGAAGTAATTTGCGAAGTAGAGAATCAGCCTTCAGGATTAGGGTGGCTTCCAAATGGTGATTTATTAATTGTTTCTATGCTGGATAGGAAAATTTTAAAACTTTCTAATTCCACCCTCTCCGTTCATGCAGATCTTTCTGAAGATGTTAAATATCAATGCAATGATATGGTTGTTTCGAGAGAAGGCATCGCTTATGTAGGTAACTTTGGAATGAGTGACGCAAGAGATAAGGTAAAAAATACCCATTTGATGATTGTTTACCCTAACGGCACTATTAAAAAAGGACCTAATAAATTAGCTTTTCCAAATGGAGCTGTCATTACAGAAGATGGTAAACAATTGATAGTTGGAGAAACTCTTGGTGGAAGATTAACCAGTTTTGATATTCAAACAGATGGATCGCTCAGTAATAGAAAAACTTGGGCTTCGACTTCTTCTCAAATTGGCATGGGATTAATTAAGTTGATTAGAACACTAGGGATAAAAATATCTGAATCTAGTTCCACAGCATCTAATTTTCATATTCCTGATGGAATTTGTCTTGATAAACAAAATGGAATTTGGATTGCTTCTCCCTCCTCTTCTTCAGTGTTAAGGATTGAAAAAGGAGGAAAAATTACAGACGTAATTAAAACTCCAAAAAGTGCTTATGCTTGCATGCTTGGGGGAGAAGACGGAAAAACATTATTCATAATCGTTGCCAAAAGCTCAGCTCCAGAAATATGTATTCAGAGTCCTGAAGGAGAAATTCTATCTGTGCAAGTAGATATCCCGAAAGCTGGAATGCCTTAAGATTTACTTATCAATTCAAAAATTTTAACAGTTTGACTGTTGCCTTCAGTGCAAGGCCTAGCATCTGACATATCAGAAATTTTTTCCCAATTTTCGGCAATATTTTCAGCATTCATTTCATCGCCAGTTCCTAAGTTTACTCCCATTGTTTCAAAGGTCATTATTCTTGCAAAAACCCCAGCCCCAGCAGCCATAACAACCCCAGTTGGAGCATCTTCAGAAACCATAAAAGTTACTGCAGGACTCACGCAATCGGGTTGTAATTTCTCTAAGACCTCTGGAGGCATTAGATCTTCTGTCATTCTTGTGCCAGCTACAGGAGTAAGTCCATTGCACTTAATGTTATATTTTGCCCCTTCTAATTTAAGTGTGTTTATTAAACCAAGAACTCCCATTTTCGCCGCGCCATAATTTGTTTGGCCAAAATTTCCGTACACGCCGCTAGATGAGGACGTAACTAAAATTCTTCCGTAACTTTGTTCTTTCATAATGTCCCAAACTGCTTTGGTACAATTGACTGTTCCCATTAAATGAACTTCCAAAACTAGTCTGAAATCTTCATCGGTAACTTTAGAAAAACTTTTATCGCGAAGTATCCCAGCATTGTTTACCAAAATATCTATTCTTCCCCAAGTGTCCATAGTTTGCTTAACCATTGCTTCGACTTGGCTCATATCTGTAACACTTGCTCCATTTGATATGGCTTCGCCCCCTGCAGCTTTAATTTCCTCAACGACTTTTTCTGCTGCTGACAAAGACCCTCCGGTTCCATCAACAGATCCACCTAAATCATTTACAACTACCTTCGCCCCTCTTGAAGCTAAATCTAAAGCGTGACATCTTCCTAAACCTCCGCCGGCTCCTGTTACGATCGCAACTTTCCCATCAAATCTTATAGACATAATTTTCTCCTAATTAGGTTTATTTTTTTCAATTGATTTTTTAAAAGAGTAATATTACTTCTATTTTTTAATTTAATAAATCAAAAATGAGTAGTTTAAAAGTGTCAGATAATACACCGGTAATAGTTGGTGTAGCCGATATTATTGATAGAAATAAGGAAGACGGGCCTGATCCATTATCTTTTCTAACCCACGCCAGTGAACTCGCTCTTAATGATACGGGCATTAAGAACATTAAAGATTATATTGACTCAATTGCTGTAGTTAGATTTTCAGTAGATTTTTCAACAGCTACAAATCAATCGAGCTTCGAATACAACAATTTTCCTCGTTCTCTTGCAAAGAAGCTTGGAGTAAAAAAGGATATCGACGAACTTTACTCTGGAATGGGAGGTAATGCTCCTCAAGTGCTTATTCAAGAAATATCAAAAAAAATTTATGAAAATCAATGTAATTGCGCTCTCATTTCTGGAGGTGAAGTGCTTGATACGATGATTTCAAAACTGAAAGCTGGAAGGTCATTGGATTGGAAAGATACACAAAGTGGAGAGCCAGAATTAATAGGCATAAATAGAGAGGGATTTTCAAAGATGGAAAAAGATCATCACATGAACTTACCCTCAAATGTATATCCTCTTTTTGCCAACTCTTTGAGAGCAAATAAATCTCAAACTAGCGAAGATCATCTAAGTGAATGCGCAAAATTGTTCAGTAAGTTCTCTAAGGTAGCATCTGAAAATCCTAGTTCTTGGTTTCCCAAATTCAGGTCACCAATGGAAATTGAAACCGTAACCGAGTCAAACAGGCTTGTAGGATTTCCTTACACAAAGTATTTAAATTCAATGATCAGAGTAAATATGGGTTCTGCGATTGTGATAATGTCTGAAAAACTCTCAAATGAATTAAAAATTCCTAAAAATAAAAAAATTTATATTCATGGCTCTTGTATATTAAACGATGTCTGGAATGTATCTAAGCGACCTAAGCTAGATGAGTCCCCTGCAATTAGAAAATGTGGTAGTGAGGCGCTATCTCAAGCGGATATTTCAATATCTGATATTTCTTATTTTGATATATATTCTTGTTTTCCATCAGCAGTGCAAATTGCTTTGAAAGAACTAAATATTGATTTAAATGACAAGCGTCCTTTAACGGTAACCGGAGGACTTCCCTACTTTGGTGGTCCAGGTAATGCTTACACAATGTTTTCTACCATCGAAATGGTGAGGAAATTAAGAGAGAATCCAAATAAATATGGAATGATTACTGCAAATAGTTGGTTTTTAACAAAGCATGCAATCAACATTTTTTCAACAAAATCTCCAAAAGAAATAAATTGGAGTGAAAGCTTTGAAAATATTCAAAAAGAAATTAATTCGAGAGAAATTCAAAATTTAAACTTTTGTCCTGATGGAATTGGTAAAATTTTGTCTTACACAATTATTCAGGGGAGAAAAAACTTAGAATATGGTATCGTCGTCGGCGAATTGGAAGATAAATCCAGGTTTATAGCAAATACACCAAAAGATGAAAATCTTCTAAAAATGATGATTAAAAAAGAAATGCTAGGACAAAAGGGAGTGGTAACTAGTATTTCGGGTAAAAACGTTTTTAAACCAAATATATTATGAAAAAGGAAATTAATGTTTTAGTTACGGGTGCTGCTGGACAAATTGGCTATGCGCTCCTTCCTAGACTAGCGAGTGGTGAGACCTTTGGTGGCGACACTATTGTTAATTTGAGATTAGTTGAAATTCCTCAGGTGGTTGAGAAATTAAAAGGAACAATTATGGAGCTCGAGGATTGTGGTTTCGACACTCTTGGCCAAGTTGAAGCATATTCAGATATTTATGAAGCCGCAGAAAATGTGGACTGGGCTTTGCTAGTTGGAAGTATTCCTCGAGGCATTACTATCAATGGTAAAAAAATAGAAGAACGAGGTGATCTTTTAAAGATAAATGGTGGAATTTTTACAGAACAAGGAAAAGCTATAGGAGAAAATGGTAAACCTGATGCAAAAATTTTAGTCGTAGGAAATCCTGCCAATACAAATGCATTAATTGGAATGACTCATGCAAAAAATAAGTCCCAAACGTGGATGGCAATGACTGCTCTCGATGCAAACCGAGCTAAGGCTCAAGTTTCATCTAAATTAAATGTTTCGATATCAGAAATAAATCAAATGATAATCTGGGGTAACCACAGTCCTACAATGTATCCTGATTTAGATAACGCTAAAGTAGGCGAAGAAAAAGTTTCATCGCTTATTAAAGACAAACAATGGATTGAAAAAGACTTTATCGAAACAGTCCAACAACGTGGAAAGGCTATAATCGACGCAAGAGGTGCTTCTTCAGCAGCTTCTGCAGCTAACGCCGCAATAGAAACTGTTATCGCCTCATCAACTCCGACAAAAGATGGAGATTGTTTTAGCGCTGCGATTTTAAGTGACGGAAGTTATAACGTCCCGGAAGGAATAATTTATGGATTTCCCTTAAAAACAAAAGAAGATGGTAAAATTGAGATTGTTAAAAACATAGAATTAAATTCTTATGCAATAGAAAAATTAGAAATTACTACTAAAGAGTTGTTAGAAGAAAAAGAAGCAGTTAAGGAACTAATATGAGAAATCTAAGAGAGAGTGAAAACGTTTTTTTAAAAGGCAACTGGTATCCTGTCGAAGAGTCTGCTTCAGAAAATCTGGACGTTATTGGCGAAATTCCAAAAGAATTAAATGGTTTGTTTCTCAGAAACGGACCTAATCCCAAAGAGCCAATAGATCATAAAAATTATCACCCTTTCTTCGGTGACGGAATGATTCATGGACTGAAAATTCAGGACGGTAAAGCCTTATGGTACAAAAATAAATACGTTTTATCTCCATTTGGCTTTGGGCCAAATACTCATGTGCTGAAACATGCCGAAAAAATCTATGCCTTAGTTGAAGGAGGATCATCTCCAGTAATACTCGATTCGGATTTAAATTTTACCGATGAAGTTCCTTTCCCTGGAACAGATACAAAAAGATTCACTGCTCATCCAAAATTTGATGCCTCCAAAAATGAATTACATTCTATTAATTATGACTTTTCAGAATATATTGCTGGGGCAAATCAAGTTCATTATCGTGTTGTTAACAATCTAGGTGAGATATCAACCGATCTACCAATAGAATTGCAATCTAGCCCTATGATTCATGATTGTGCTATCACAAAAAATTATGTCCTCATTTTTGATTTGCCCGTAACTTTTAATACTGGAAGAAGAGAAGGACAAGAAAATGGGTCAGATTATCCAGTAATATGGGACGATAACTATCAACCAAGGGTTGGAATTTTAAATAGGAATTCTTTTGAAGTTAACTGGATAGATGTACCCAAGTGTTTTCTTTTCCACGTAGTCAATTCCTATGAAGACGATACTGGCAAAGTGATTTTAGATTTTTGTCGGTACGAAAAACTTTTTGATTTTAATAATCCCCTACCCTTTGGGAAAAAACCTTACCTTACTCGATGGGAAATTGATGTCAGCAAGGGAACCTGCAGTGAAAAAATTCTTGACGACAGGCCTATGGAATTTGCCAGGATTCATCCCAAATTAGAAGGCAAAAAACACCAATTCGGTTATGTTTTGAACGACGGTCAATTGAATAATCTATTTAAATACGATTTCTTGAATGACACTAACGAAGTACATGATTTAGGAGATTTGAGAAAAGGTGCTGAGCCGGTATTCATTCCGAAAATGAATGCTGCTTCAGAGGATGAAGGTTTTGTTGTTGCTTTTGTTTATGATCAAGAAAAGGATAAAAGTGAATTTATTATTTTAGACGCAGAAAATTTTTCAGGAACGCCTTTGGCCAGGGTTTTATTGCCTTCAAGAGTGCCATTTGGATTTCATGGTAGCTGGATAGGCCTAGATTAAAATTACTTATTTTTCAGTTGAGGGAACAGAACAACATCCCTAATGCTTTCTTGTCCTGTAAAGAGCATCACTAGCCTATCTATCCCAATTCCTACTCCAGCACAAGGTGCCAAGCCATACTCCAAAGCCTCTATGTAGTCTCTATCAAAATGCATGGCTTCTTCATCTCCTGCATCCTTCTCTTTTACTTGTGACTCGAAACGAGCTGCTTGTTCTTCTGGGTCATTTAACTCAGAGAAAGAATTTCCTAATTCTTTCCCGTTTACAAAAAGCTCGAACCTTTCTGCAACTGAGTTATCTTCATCCAGCGATCTTGATAAAGGAGATATCTCGATTGGATAATTATAAATAAATGTAGGTTCAATTAGTTTATCTTCTACAGTTGCTTCAAATATTTCATTTTTTATATTTCCAATTTGATCGGTCTTGTTTATTTTTATTTTCTTCTTTTCACAAAAACTAACTAAAGCTTCTTTATTAGCTAATTCTTCAATATCGATTGAATTATGATTAGCGATTGACTCATCCATAGAAAACCTGTGAAATTTATTTGAAAAAATTAAATTATCAGTGCTTAAATTTTTCTCTATAGTTCGGAGCATATTTTCGACAAAATCCATTTGAAATTTATAATCCACATAAGCGGTATAAAATTCTAACATTGTGAATTCTGGATTATGTTTTGTTGAAAGTCCTTCATTTCTAAAATTCCTATTGATTTCAAAAACTTTTTCCATGCCCCCGATTACAAGTCTCTTTAGATAAAGCTCTGGAGCTACCCTTAAAAATAATTGCATATCTAGGGCATTGTGATGAGTAACGAAGGGTTTGGCTGTTGCGCCTCCTGGTATTGGATGCATCATCGGAGTTTCAACTTCTATAAAATTGTCTTTTATCAAGAATTGTCTGATTTCATTTACCACTTTACTTCTAATTTCAAAGACTTCTTGAGACACTGAATTTGTTAAAAGATCTAAATATCTTTTCCTATACTTTGTCTCTACATCAGACAATCCAAGATGTTTTTCCGGCAGGGGTCTTAAAGATTTAGTTAATAAATTAAATTCATTAACTTGAATAGAGAGTTCGCCAGTATTAGTTTTAAATAAAACTCCTTTTGCTCCAATAATATCTCCAAGGTCGCAATCTTTAAAAAGCTCATAATTATCAATAGTGTCTTGTCGCAAATAAAGCTGAATTCTACCGGTCATATCTTGAATGGTAGAAAAACTGGCTTTGCCCATAACTCGCCTCAACATTATTCTTCCTGCCACAGAAACAGATATATTTTTTTCGGACAATTCTTCTTTGCTGAACTCTGAGTAATCTTCAATCAAAGACATAGATAGATTTGACCTTCTAAAGGAATTTGGATAATTTATGCCGTTTTTTTTAAGTTCTTTTAGTTTCTTTTTTCTTTCTTCGATTAAGTGATTTTCATCTTGAATATCTGACATTTTAAACTCCAGCTTTTAGGCTTTCCTCTATAAAGAGATCTATCTCTCCATCTAAAACTGCTGAGCAGTTTCCTGTTTCCGTGCCTGTTCTTAAATCTTTTATTCTTCCTGAATCTAAAACGTACGACCTTATTTGACTGCCCCAGGAAATGTCAGCTTTGCTATCTTCTAAATTCTTCATTTCTTCATCCTGCTTATTTAATTCTAACTCATATAGTTTAGCTCTAAGCTGTTTCATGGCCTTATCTTTATTTTTATGCTGTGACCTATCTGATTGACATTGGACTACCACTCCAGTCGGTTCATGCGTCAGTCTAACTGCTGAATCTGTTTTATTAACATGCTGACCTCCAGCTCCACTAGCTCTGTAAGTATCGATTCTAATATCAGATGGATCAATATTTATCTCAATGTTGTCTTCTATCTCAGGAGAAATGAAAATAGATGCAAAAGAAGTATGCCTTCTGCTTCCAGAATCAAAAGGAGACTTCCTAACTAATCTATGAACCCCAGTTTCAGTTCTGAGCCAACCATAACAAAACTCTCCTTCAAATCTTATCGTAGCACTCTTTATACCTGCTACCTCTCCAGGAGAGACCTCTACTAATTCCGTTTTGAATTTTTTCTTTTCGCCCCACATTAAATACATCCTTAATAACATTTCTGCCCAATCTTGAGCCTCTGTGCCTCCTGAACCAGCTTGAATATCCAAGAAAGCGTTATTGGAATCATTTTTTCCTGAAAACATTCTCTGAAATTGAAGGCTTGCTATTTTTCTTTCTAAATCTTTCAAATCCTCAGAAATAGAATTTAACTCATCTATGTCGTTTTCTTTATCTAAAATAATGTGAAGCTCACTTAAATCATTCAAAGAAGCATGAAGATCATCAATATCGACTATTAATTTCTCTAAACTAGCTTTTTCTTTTCCTAAAGTTTGGCTTTTTTCTTGATTCTTCCATAATTCAGGATTTTCGAACTCTTTTTTGAGTTCCTCAAGCCTAAGATTTTTTGCATCGTAGTCAAAGAAACCCCCTAAGATCGCTAAGTTCATCTCTTGCCATGCTTAATCTTTCTTGTAAGGACTTATCACTCATATCATTTAAAATGAAAATTTTGATGAAATATAATCACTTACTTCTTGGTAGTCATTTTTAATATTAATTAATTTCTCTTCTTTTTGAAAAATCTCTTTTAAAGAATTAGGAATATTTTCACTAAAACCGTCAATACCTTCAAAGGCCTCTGGAAATTTAGCTGGATGTGCTGTAGCAAAAGTAAGAATCTCTTTTTGATTTATTTTTAACGAACTCTGTCCATCTATTGCTGTAGCTGTATGAGGATCTAAAAAATAATGCGCTTCTGAAACTATTTTTTTTATGCATTGCCTTATCTCATCGTCTGTTGTTGAACTACTCAGGAAAAAATTTTTCACCTCTTTCCATTTTTGGAATTCGTTAAAATCTATCGAATTTCCTGGAAATTTCTTCATTAAGTCATAAACAACATCTCTGTCGTCATTTAAAATCTCAACCATCAGTCTTTCAAAATTACTTGCGACTGAAATATCCATGCTCGGAGCCAAGGATTTTATAGTTTCATTTTTTTGATAAATACCAGAAGAAATTAATCTGTGCAGAATGTCATTTTTATTAGTAGCTATATGAATGCCTTTCAAATCCAAACCCATTTTGGTTGCTAGCCAACCGGCGTAAGCATGACCAAAATTACCCGATGGAATTGAAGCTATATAATTATTGTTTAAGAGATAGGTAGCGTAAAAAAAATAAACACTTTGAGAAATTATTCTTGTCCAATTAATTGAATTTATTGAAACGAACCTTAAACCTGGGAAGTTTTCTTGATCCAAAAAAAGTTGTTTCACATATTTTTGACAATCGTCAAAATCTCCGTCCAATGCAATTGTATTTACATTTTTTGCTCCTGATGTTGTCATTTGTCTTTGCTGAACTTCTGAAATTTTCTTATTTGGAAAAAAAATAAATATGTCTAAATCTGAATATCTTTTGCATGCTTCTATAGCAGCTGAGCCCGTATCACCTGAAGTTGCACCCAAAATTACAACTTTTTTATCGATTTTTTCAGAAGCTTTATTTAGAAGCCCTGCCAGAAGTTGCATCGCAACGTCCTTGAAAGCAAAAGTTGGCCCATGAAATAACTCAAGAATATTTCCAAACTTATTTTGATTATTTATTTTCACTACGTTTTCAATGCGAAAGGTAGAATAAGCGTCCTCAATTATTTTTTCTAATTCATTTATTTCTAAGAAATCATCCATGTAAGGATGAAGAAGTTTTAATGCAAGCTGATTGTAAGTAAGACTTTCGTAACTTTTCAATTCATCTTTGTTGAATAGAGGAATTTCTTCAGGTAAATATAATCCTCCATCTGGAGCAACTCCTGAAGTAAGGACTTCAAGAAAATTAACAGAAGGAGAGCTTCCTCTTGTGCTTGAATACAACATATTTATTCAATAAATCTAATGTGTTGAATAGAGCCTTTTACCTGATTCAGATTCTCTAATTCGTTAATAAGCGAACTTACAAGGCTTTCTTTACATTCTCCCAACATAATCACTATTGGAATTATATCTTCAGTCTTGTTTTTTTCTTTTTGAATTAAATTGTCAATTGATAGATCTTTTTCAGCTATCAGTTTTGATATTTCAGCAACTACTCCAGGTTCATCTTTAACCATTAATCTCAAATATCTTTTCGTTATAAATTCATCAAAACTATTTACTTCGACATTTCTCATAAGGTTTGAATAATCAAAAACTTTTCCATTAGCTATATCTAAAATGTCATTCATCACAGAGCTTGAAGTAGGATATCCTCCTGCGCCGGGTCCTTGGAAAGCTGTAGAATTAGTATTTTTTGAATTAACTTCTATGACGTTTGTTTCGAAGTTTACATTTGCAATAATTTCATCCTGTTGAATAAACGCGGGGAAAGAACCTAAAAGTAATTTTTCTTCTTCGTTAAATCCAATTGATATTGGTTTAATCACATATCCTAGTTCTTTCCCATATTCCATATCAATGGGCTCGATATGTTTTATTCCATCAAAAAAAATATCCTGAGGAGAAATTTTCCCACTGAAGGATAGAAAAGATAAAATAGCTGTTTTCTGTGCAGCATCTGTTCCATTTATATCTAATGATGGATCAGGTTCAGCGAAACCTAGTTTTTGAGCAGATTTTAAAGCGTCTTCGTAGGTTTGTTTTTCTAAGTACATTTTAGACAAAATATAATTTGAAGTTCCATTAAGTATTCCTTTGAACCAATTAATTTTGCTAGATATTAAACCGTCTCTAATGGTCCTCAATATTGGTATACCTCCTCCCACAGAGGCTTCAAAACCGATATGTAGATTCCTATCTGAAGCTAATTTAAACAATTCTTGACCCTTCTCCGCAATCAAAGACTTATTTGCAGTAACAAAGTGCTTATCGTTTTTCAAACTTAGCTTTGCTAGTTCATAAGAAATTTCTGTTCCACCAATCAACTCGACAATAATATCTACTTCATTAGACATTGGAACTTTTAAAATATCCGATTCAATCTTTCCTTTGAAATCTGAATTATTTATTTTACCTTTACGAGATCCAATTAAATTTAGATTGAGTTCAACATTGTAGTTAGATTTGATTTTTTCTTTACTTTGTAAAATTAAATCAATAAATGAAGAGCCAACATTCCCTGTCCCACATAGGGCGATATTTATTTTTTGCATCTAACTAAAATATCTTCTTTAGATTTTTTAAAGCTTGTTTAGTTCTATGTTCGTTTTCAATTAGGGAAAATCTAACATAATCATCTCCGTAA
>OZSS01000192.1_pt1 | contig 28000 bp, 27 predicted proteins | sample 1779911 | NCBI WGS metagenome assembly OZSS01 (sample SAMEA2603589, study PRJEB24840) | metagenome | biome: Water; feature: Photic zone; material: Seawater sample | place: Mediterranean Sea | collected 2013-11-12 | depth 10 m
GACCTAGAGGTAGGAGCTGGAACTTTCCATCCCGCGACAACTCTTAAGAGCTTGGGTCCAGATCATTGGTCGGCTGCGTATGTGCAGCCATGTCGGCGACCTTCTGATGGCCGTTATGGAGATAGTCCAAATAGATTACAACACTATTACCAATTTCAAGTCGTTATGAAACCTTCGCCTATTACCTTCAAAGAAATGTATTTGGAAAGTCTAAGCGTGTTGGGTATTAATCCAATGGTTCACGATATCAGATTTGTAGAGGACGACTGGGAAAGCCCTACTCTTGGTGCATGGGGACTAGGTTGGGAGGTATGGTGTGATGGTATGGAAATTAGCCAATTCACTTACTTTCAACAGGTAGGGGGACATGATTGTAAGCCTGTCACTGGAGAGATCACTTATGGCCTCGAAAGACTTGCAATGTTTATTTTGGGGTGTGAGTCTGTAATGGATTTGCCCTACAACTCTCCAACTAGTCCAAGACCATTAAAGTACTCAGATATATTTTTGGAAGCAGAAAAACAGTATAGTGAATGGAACTTTAGTGTTGCAAATACAGAAGTTATTTTTCGCCATTTTGATGATGCAGAGCAAATGTGTCAAGAGATACTAGGAACGGTCGTTTCTGAAAATAAATCTTCGTCAAGAAAAAATAAACTTGTTCAACCGGCCTATGACCAGTGTATAAAAGCTTCACACCTATTTAATGTACTAGATGCAAGAGGTATAATATCAACAGCTCAAAGGCAAGTGTATATTGGCAGAGTAAGAACAATGGCAAAGTTGTGTGCAGACGCTTATATAGATGAAGTCTCTTCGAGACTATAATGGACGGTAAAAGTTTTATTTTTTTGTTTTTGGGTGGAGTTGTTGTTTTTACTGCAGCGTTGTTTTACTTTCAGAACTATGCCTACTATGAATCAGCAGAGATTAGACAAAATTTTTTATTAGGAAATAAGAGGTATGAAATTTCTAATTACCAGGGGATAGATTCTGAAAGTTCAGCTCTGAAGCTTAGAGAATGCTTTGTTATAGATAGCTTGGACAATATTGGGTTATCTAAATATGAGAAACCAACACCCCTGACTGCACCCTTTTGGTTCAAGTGTTTTAATGCTGAAAGAATAACTAAAGATTTATTGGATGGTAAAGCATCTGCCTTTTTAGTAAAAAAGGAAGAGTTCGACGGTATCGACAATGTGATAGCCGTTTATCCAGACGGACAAAGTTATCGTTGGAGGCAATTAAATAGTAAGTATACGAAAGAATAGCGTTGAGCGATTTTATATTTGAACTGTTATCCGAAGAGATACCCGCAAAGATGCAAGCACCCGCTATGCATCAACTTGAAACTTTGATTTTAAAAAAAGTTAATGAAAACGGTCTAGTAGTGGAAAACTTGACCCCATTTGTCACACCAATGAGATTGGGAATTATTCTTCAAAATATTTCAACTGAAGTGACCGAAAGCATAAAAGAAATACGTGGTCCCAGGTTAGGAGCCCCTGAAAGTGCCATTGATGGGTTTCTGAAAAAAAACAAGATCGAAAGAAGTGATTTACAAGAGAAAAAAACAAACAAGGGTGACTTTTATTTTTACACTATAAAAATTAATGCACACTCCTTATCAAATATTTTAGCTGGAATTTTTACAGACGTCATTTATGAGTTTAATTGGCCAAAATCTATGTTCTGGGGAGATAATTATTCTTTGAGGTGGGTTAGACCACTTAGAGGTATAGTGGCTGTTCTTTTTGAAAATGAGACTAGGGAACGGGTTCCTCTGAATGTAAGAAATATTGAATCAGGCATTGTTACCAGAGCACATCAAGTGATGCATCCAGGATTTTTTGATTTTAATTCTGTGAATGATTATCAAGAGAAGATCTTAAAGGGTAAAGTTATTCTTCATCCTGAAGATCGAAAAACAAGGGTTTTGCAAGAAGGTAAAAGACAGGCTGAAGCAAAAGGGTTTTACCTAGTGGAGGATGATAAGCTTCTGGAAGAAATTATAGGCTTAACAGAATTTCCAAGCCCCATATTGGGTAAGATTCCTAGAGAATTACTATCGTTACCGGAAGAAGTGATTATCACCTCGATGAGAGAACACCAAAAGTTCATATCTCTAAGAAGCAGCGCTAATGGAAGGGTTGAGGGATTTTTGGTGATCGCGGACATTGAAACCCACGACCAACAGAAAAAAATTCTTTCTGGCAACATGCGCGTTCTAAATTCGAGATTGAAAGATGCGATTTTCTTTTATCAAAATGATCTAGAATTGGTAAAACGTCAGGGGATGAGAGCTTGGAACGAAAAATTGAAAGATGTTAGGTTTCATGAAAAGTTAGGTTCTCAGTATAATAGAGTAGAAAGAATAGTAAAAATGGCAGTATTGCTCTCCAAAAAATTTGAAATTGAACAAGATGTGGTGAATGAAGCTGCGACACTAGTCAAAGCGGACCTTGTTTCGAACCTTGTAGGAGAGTTTCCCTCTTTACAAGGTGTAATGGGAGCTCATTATGCAAAAATTGCAGGATGCAAAGAAATGGTTTCAGAGGCAATAAGGGATCATTACCTGCCGGTCGGTTCCAACGATGGCGTTCCAAAATACCCACTTTCAATCGTACTGGCACTCAGTGATAAAGTTGACTATTTGACCTGCCTTTGGAGAATTGGCATTAGGCCAACAGGAAACAAAGATCCTTTTGCTCTGAGGAGAACTTCTTTAGGAATAATAAGAATAATATTAGAAAACAAGTTAGATATTGATTTAGATTATTTGATCGATTTAACAGAAGTTAACTTTGATAAGACAGATTTGCAGCAATTTTTAAAAGAACGAATAGCATTTTACCTAGCAGAAAAGAATTACCAAAAAAACATAGTGAGGGCTGTAGTAAAACAATACGATCTAGATCATTTATCTATCCTACCAAGAATTATAGCTGAGATTACTGAATTTATTTCTTCTGAAGCTGGAACAAAGGCCTTGGCAGTATATAAGAGAGTTTCGAACCTCCTAAATTCTAATAAAGAATTCTTAAGTTTTGACAAAAAAAATTCTGAGGAGCTTGCGACACATGAAGATCAATTAGTGCAAGAACAGTTGACTTTGACCAAAGCACAGGTTGAAGAAAGTTTACAGCCTAAAAATTTTAAAACTGCTTTACTCGTGCTGGAACCCATGTTGGACACCGTTAATCGGTTTCTTGATAATGTTCAGGTGAATTGTGAGGATATTGAGCTACGCAGTTTACGTTATGCGCTGTTGAATGAAATCCGCCAAACCATGGACAGAGTTTTAGTTTTCTCAGAATTGGAAAAAAAATGAAGGCCGTGAAATTGACATCTAAATATTTATTTAATGAAATACCAGATGATGAAGAAAAAATAGATAAGTTTGGGCACAAAGCGTGCAAGATTAGTTTAGCAAAAAAATGGCAGTTTGTAGTGCCTGAAACAGTATTTCTTTCTGGTGGTTTAGTTAAAGAAATCTTCGAGAAAAAAAATATTCCTTCAGAAATTCTCTCACACTTAAAGAATAAATTGATTGCTGTCAGACCAAGTCCAGTTGCAGACCAATTCAAAAAAAATGGATCGTTTCTTTATATTGGGCTGGACGATCAAAGTTTTGATACCCTTAAACATAGTGTTGGGGTTAAAAGCGCATTAAAAATTTACCTAAGCTTTCTAAGAATGTTTGCTTTGACTGTATATAATCTTGACCTTGAAAACTGTGATGAACTAAAAGAGTTATTAGAAAGCTTAAAAACCTCAGAGCAAGTTTTTGTTGAAAGTAGTCTTTGTAAAATCAGCAGAATAAAACAATTGATCTCATTAGAGACGGGATCTGATTTTCCGAAAAATACTACAGAGCAATTAATAGAAGTAATAAATTCAATCTATAAGAAATGGATCAGTCCTACCCAGAGAATCCTGCGAGATGTTAGTGGTAGGAAAAGTGATGAATTAATTCCGGTATTTCTTCAAGAAATGCACTTCGGCTTAAAAAACAAGCCAGTGGAATATTTTAAAGTAAAGAATTTTGACGAAAGAACAGGAAAGTTAGGTTTTCAATACTTTCGATCACATAATAGAATAGAAAAGTCTTTCTTCGATCTAGTAAGTGAAGAAGAGGTAGGTAGTGCGCCCAAAGTTAACAAACTACAAAATTTGATTGAGAGTCTAACAAAGAAAGTTAAGTCACCATTAGAAGTAAGTTTTCTAGTAGAAGAAGATACATTATTATTAATTGGTCTAAAAGAGATAGCATTACCTCAAAAGGCGTTCATAGAGTTTGTAGTTTCGTCAGTCCAGGAAAAGATCATTGAAAAAGAAGATGGCCTTTTACTCATAAATCCGGAATACTTGGATATATTTCTTCATCCCTCGGTCTCAGAAGAAATAAAACCGAGGGCTGCACTTTTGGGAGTGCCAGCAAGCCCAGGGGCTGCTTCCGGAAAGGTGGCAATGTCTACTAACAAAGTAATTGAGTATAACTCAACTGAAACCGATGCAATATTAATTAAATCCGAAACTATATCTGATGACATTAACGCTATGTCCCTATCCCAGGGTGTTTTAACCGTGAAAGGAGGGATGACTAGCCATGCTGCAGTTATTGCTAGAGGAATGGGAATACCCTGTATCGTAGGGGTCAGAAATGTAGTCTTCAAGGAACATGAGAAAATAATCATGCTGGAGGATGGCAATATAATTTCGGAGGGTGATGACATTACAATAGATGGGTCCACGGGTGCAATCTATCTTGAAAAGGTAAAATTAAGACCACCGGAAATTACAGGTACATTTAACACGCTTTTGAAATGGGCCGATGAGTTTTGTGATATCCAAATAAGAGCTAATGCAGATACGGTAGAAGAAGCTAAGGTAGCTTTGTTTTATGAAGTAGATGGAATAGGTTTATGTAGAACAGAGCACATGTTTACTGACTCTAATCGTATAAATCTAGTAAGGCAAATGATACTAACCAACAGTAATGAGGAACGAGGTTCAATTATCGAAAAGCTCTTACCAATACAAAAGGAAGATTTCATCGAACTTTTCAAAGAGATGTCAAATTTGCCTGTAACGATAAGACTTTTAGATCCACCACTACATGAGTTTCTTCCTAATTCACAACAAGAAATTCAGAAGACAGCAAAGATTATGGCAGTAACGCAACAACAATTGTCTGATCGTATAAAAGATCTATCTGAGTTTAATCCAATGTTGGGCACTAGAGGCGTCAGGCTTGGTGTAATGGTTCCTGAGATATATGATATGCAGGTTCAAGCAATTTTTCTCGCTGCCATTGAGGTTTTCAAAAAATACCAGATAGTGGTGAATCCCGAGATTATGATTCCATTAATCTCAGCTAATAAAGAAGTTGAACTGGTGAGAGATAGCATTGAAAAAGTGTTTTTACAGCTAAATGAAGATAGCTCTGTAGATCTTAAATATAAGCTAGGAGTTATGGTGGAAACCCCTAGAGCTGCTCTAAGAGCTGGTGATATAGCGCAATCTTGCGATTTTTTAAGTTTTGGCACTAACGATCTGACCCAAATGACTTACGGTTTGAGCAGAGACGACTCTAATAGATTTATGAGAGAGTACCTAGAGAAAGAGCTTTTTAGTAGCGACCCCTTTAAAACTATTGATGTCGAGGGTGTAGGCGAATTACTTAAAATTGCTGTGCAGCGAGCTAGAAATACAAATTCAAAGATAGTAACCGGTTTGTGTGGAGAGCATGGTGGCGATCCTTCTTCAATTAGTTTTTGTCGATCTGTTGGGTTTGAATACATATCATGTTCACCTTACAGGGTACCTATAGCTAGATTGGCTGCTGCACAATCAAGAATAAGAAATGCAAATTAGAAAGAGGCCTAGTTATGAAACCTTTATTTTTTAAAAAAATGATAATACTCCCTGGCATACTCATGTATCTATTGCTAACAAGCCATACTGTACTGTCTCAAACTAATCCTACGATTAAAAAAGCAGGTAATCTGAGATTGGAGAAGTTAATTGTGACTGTGAGAACGACGGTCGAAGAAGGGATGACAAGTCTCGATAGTATTGACGACAATTATTTAACAAAACTTTCTGGTCTGGTTAATTACGATAGAGCTTACTTATCAAAAGCTAGTGAAAAACAGTTTTTTTCGAAGGGTGCCCTTGACAGTCTGCGCATGCCCAAGATGAATAGGGAACTGAAATGCTTATCTGAGGCTTTATATTTTGAGGCAAGGGGTGAGCAGATAGAGGGGCAAATTGCAGTAGCTGATGTAATTATCAACCGTAAAGTGTCTAAAAGATTTCCAAATACTATTTGTGGTGTTGTTTCTGAGGGATCACATAAAAGAAATGCTTGTCAATTTTCTTACAATTGTGATGGAAAGCTAGAGCTAATATACGACAAAAAAACGTACAAAAGGATAGTCAAACTTTCATCAATGATTTTAAATGGGGCTTTTTCAGATGTAACGAATGGAGCAACATTTTTTCATGCATCTGAAGTAAGTCCTAGCTGGTCAAAGAAATTTAAAAAGACCAGAAAAATAGGTAGGCATATATTTTATAAGAATTAACGATATATACTTTCAACTTTTAGGATTACCCATTGTTAACAGAAGAATTTAAGAAAAAAGACCCTCTAGACCTAGGTGGCAAGAAAAAAAAAGCGAATGTAGATCATATTTTAGTAAGAGACTATGTGAAAGAGATTGACATCGGTGCTTTCCAGTCCGAATACGGCGTGAAACAAAGAGTATCTTTCAATGTTATTTTGGAAGTGGATACGGATAATTATCCAATGCATGATAATGTTGATCTAGTACTGTCTTACGACAATATAATTGAAATTATTGAATATGAGATCGGTCAGAAAAGAGTTGCTCTACTTGAAACATTAGCAGAGCACATTGCTCTTTCGTGCTTATGTCTAGATAGTGTTGCCACTGCTACTGTACGCCTAGAAAAGCTAGACCGGGGTATGGGAAAGCTTGGGGTTCAGATAACGAGAACGAAAGTTCAATCAAATGAGGCTAAAACAACTATGAAAACGTTGCGTAGTGGTAATTTAGTTATAAAAACAAAGGTGCCAAATGCTGGTTTGTTATTTGTTACGAATAGGATGATCAAACCTGAAAACATTAATCATTTGAAGAAATTTATTTCTACTTCCACAATGACTTGGGTTATTTGCCTATCAGAGATTTTTACGGAATTTTCTGAAATGAATCCAGAAAATCATATTGAAATACTAAAAATGTCCATTGCGCAAAATGCCTATATGCTTAATAAAAAAATTAATAATTTGAAACTTGCTCGAAGTAAGACTGAGGTAGTTTTTTTATTAAAAGAGGGCAAAAGTTGTATTTGGTGTCCGTCTGATTTCTTTAAGTTTTCTAAAAAGGATGTAATTCTTAAAAAAGAGTTTGCCCTAAGCATGGCTTGTAAGCTTACTAGGAGCCTGCTAATGCAAAAGGTCTACTTTTTCCAACAGGACAAATTGTCCGATGCACTTACAGAAAAAATGAAAAACAAGGGATTAGCAGTTGAATATTGCTTACAGTAAGGTCTTTTAATGGCCGAAAAAGCTAAAATTTTTGTTTTTGACCTAGACGGTACTTTGGCCGATACAGCGCCGGCATTACTAAATGCCGGAAACCAAGTTCTGAAGAGTATTGGCAGAAAGCCAATAAAGTTAGAGCAGTACAAAGGTTTTATTGGTGGAGGCACAAAAAAACAAGTGGAGAAGCTTTTGCTTTCGACTGGAGGCATTCCGGAATGCGGATTGGATTTATATTTTAAGTTATTCCAAGATCGATACTACGCAGACCCTGTAAAAGATTGTTTTCTTTACGAAGGAGTTTTGGAGCTGCTGGAGTTCCTGAAGAAAAAAGGCATAAAGTCGACGATATGTACCCAGAAGTTCGAAGGTAGTGCTAAAAAAATATTGTTACACCTAAACATTTACCAATACTTTGAAGGGTTTGCCTACGGGGATAGCACAGGAGTTTTAAAGCCTGACCCAAAAGTTTTTTACCACTCCGTAAAAAGATTGAGTAATGGAAAGTATTTCTATGTTGGTGATACAGTGGTTGATTTACTTTTGGCAAAAGCCGTTGGTGCAAGCTTTTTTTTTCATAAAAAGGGTTATGCACCACAAACAGTGGACAAAGCTGGAGTCGATTTCAGCTTTGACAGTTTTGGTGAACTAATTTGTTACATTAAAAAAAATCTGGCTTGAAAATGCAATACTTCTTCCCAGAGATCAACGCACTCCAAAGCGGAAAAGAACATCTTCATACTATGTATGGTAGGGGTACTATTTTTAACTCATTTAGAGTGATCGAGAGGAATAAAGATGCAAAAGTTATTTCAACTTCTGAAGTAAAAAAGGATTTTCTCAATAGATTTATATTAAAGCCAAACTCAACACTAGGGCTAAACTTTGAGACTCCTGTTGTTATGGGGATTCTGAATGTTACTCCTGATAGTTTTTATGATGGGGAATGTTCGTTTTCTGAAAAGCAGTTTGTTGAAAAAGGTCTAAGGTTGCTTCAAAATGGGTGCGATATTTTAGATATAGGAGGTGAATCAACGCGGCCAGGAGCCATAGAGGTGCCGGTCGGTGAGGAAATAGAAAGAGTGGTAGGAGTAATCACCAAAATAAAAAAATGTTCTCCATCTGCCCTAATCTCAGTTGATACTAGAAAGGCAAATGTGGCAGAGAAAGCTTTGCAAGCTGGAGCTTCCATAGTGAATGATATTTCTGCAGGATCATTTGATAAAAAGATGTTCAATGTGGTAGCAAAATACAAAGCAGGTATTTGTTTAATGCACTCTCAAGGTTTGCCAGAAAACATGCAGGACTCACCCTATTATGAAAATGTTCTACTCGATATTTATGATTATCTCGAGGCGAAGATAACTGAAGCTGAAAGAAAAGGCATATCAAGAGAAAAGATTATTATAGACCCAGGAATTGGCTTTGGAAAAAGTTTGAACGACAATTTAGAAATAATTAAAAAAGTCAGTCTGTTTCATGGATTAGGGTGTCCTCTTATGTTAGGGTTGTCGCGTAAGAGTTTCATTGGTGAAATTATCAGAGAGAGGCTGCCTGCAGGAAGATTAGTTGGCTCAATAGCAGCGATGCTGGAAACACTCAGGAATGGAGTCCATATTTTGAGAGTGCATGATGTGAAAGAGACAGTGGATGCAATAAAAGTTTGGAATATTTTTCAATGAAGTTAGGTCTGTAGAAATGGCAGCAAATATATTCGGGACCGATGGGATAAGGGGGCGTACAAATAATTATCCCATTGACGCAGAAACGATACTGAAAATTGCACTATCAACAGGTCATGTAATAGGAAAAAATTTAAAATCTCCTAAGGTTCTTATAGGCAAAGATACTAGAAGATCTGGTTACATGGTTGAGAATGCACTAACTGCCGGATTTATCTCCATGGGCTGGGAGGTGAACTTACTTGGGCCACTGCCAACCCCAGCTGTGAGTTTTCTTACAAAATCCCTAAGAGCAGACCTTGGGATTATGATTTCAGCATCCCATAACCCATACGAAGATAATGGTATAAAATTTTTTGATAATGATGGTCTGAAGATAGATACAAAAATTGAAGGGGAAATAAGTAAACAGATGGGGAACAAACCACAATTGGTGGTTCCAAGTGAATTGGGTAGAGCAAGTAGAATAAACGATGTCCTTGGTCGTTATACAGAATTTGCAAAGATTTCTATTCCAGCAAGTTTAACCCTAAATGGAATGAAGATAGTAGCTGATTGCGCTAATGGTGCTGCATATAAGATTTTACCCCAAATTCTTAGCGAGCTTGGAGCAGAGGTGGTCTCTTTTGCTGTTAATCCAGACGGGTTCAATATTAATGAGGACTGCGGATCCACCAAACCAGAAAAAGCACAAAGAGCAGTTTTAGAAACGGGTGCAGATTTAGGAATTTGTCTGGACGGGGACGCTGATAGGGTTTTATTCATAGATGAGCAAGGGCTATTAGCAAATGGAGATCAAATTCTTGGACTTCTTGCCAGAGCCTGGATGAATAAAAATTTGCTAAACAAAAACACTGTAGTAGCAACAATTATGTCTAACCTAGCCCTTGAATTATACCTAGCAAAAATAGGAGTAAGTTTAATCCGTACCCAGGTAGGTGACAAAAACGTCTCAAAGTGTATGAATGAGGAAGGATTAAACTTAGGGGGTGAGCAGTCGGGGCATTTGATACTAGCCGATTATTCTAACGCCGGTGACGGATTAATAACTTCATTGCAAGTGCTAAATGTTTTGGTGGAAAGCCAAAAAAAAGCTAGTGAGGTTTTCGATTTATTTAAGCCGTTTCCTCAATCGCTGATCAATATAAATGCTCAGAAATGCAATGATTTTGAAAAAAATGAGAAAATAAAAAATATGTTGGAAGACGTTCAGCATTCACTTAATGGGCGGGGTCGTATTCTTATAAGGAAATCTGGCACCGAGGACGTTGTAAGATTAATGGTTGAACACAAAGAAAAAAATAAGTTGCAAGAAACTATTGACACTTGCATGTCTATATTGAAAAAGAAAAACTAATAACTAAAAAAATTTTTAAAATACCAATGAAAACTGGATAAAGATGAATAAGAAGCCCTTGCTAAAGCCTTCTAGACCGTTATTCTCGTCAGGTCCATGCCCAAAGAGACCTGGTTGGAGTGCTAGTGCAATAGAGAAGATGGCCTATCTTGGAAGGTCTCATAGAGCAAAAAAGCCGCTGCAACAAATCAAAACTTTAATTAAGTTAACGGGTGAGATACTAGGGGTTCCTAAAGGCTATAAGGTCGCTATTGTTCCAGGCTCTGATACAGGAGCTTTTGAGCTATTGATGTGGTCACTATTAGGTAAAAATGAGACTACTATGTTGGCATGGGAGTCGTTTGGGAACGATTGGGCGGAGGACGCAGTTAATCAGTTAAAATTAGTTGAATGTAAAGTTGATAGAGCAGGGTATGGAGACTTGCCAAAACTTACAGAAGTTGCTCGGAATTCAGACATTTGTTTTACATGGAATGGAACCACTTCTGGGGTTCGTGTCCCTCATGCAAATTGGATTGAAAAAAATGAAGACAGATTGGTGCTTTGTGATGCTACTTCCGCAGTTTTTTCCCAAGAATTGGATTGGGAGAAGCTTGATGGAGTTTCTTTTTCTTGGCAAAAGGTCCTCGGTGGTGAAGGAGGGCATGGGGTCATTGTCTTAAGCCCTAATGCTATTAAACGCCTTGCAACATATAATCCTGAAAGGCCACTGCCTAAAATATTTAGACTAGTTAAAAATGGCAGATTGATAGAGGGACTTTATGAAGGAGAAACATTAAATACACCCTCAATGTTTTGTGTTGCGGACGCACTCGACAGCCTGTTGTGGATAAAGGGTCTTGGTGGTTTGTCAGAAACAATTCGAAGAAGTAACGAAAACTTTGAATGCTTACAAGGTTGGGTCGATCAAAGACCTTGGATAGAGAATCTGGTAAGTGACCCGAGTAATCGGTCCAATACTTCAGTATGCTTAAAGTTTTCAGACAAAAGGTTTGTTGCGCTAAATCAAGATCAAAAAAATCACTTTGTTAAAGAATTTGTTGGGCGGCTAGAAGCTGAAAACGCTGCCTTCGATATAAAAGGTCATAGAAATGCACCACCGGGTTTAAGAATATGGTGTGGAGCGACAATTAACTTGGACGATCTTCAAAAGTTACTACCATGGTTAGACTGGTGTTTTTCCGAAACAGAATCAAATTACTGGGGGTAAATAGCGATGAAAAAAAATTTTAGAGTACTTGTCTCTGATAAGATTTCACAAAAGGCATTAGATACTCTACAGAAAAATAACATCGACTTTGATTATAAGCCAGATTGTGGAACAAGCGATACACTAATTCAAGTCATTGAACCTTATACAGGACTTATAATCAGATCCGCCAGTAAAGTCTCTAAAGAAGTCATAGATAGGGGAAAAAATTTACAGGTTATCGGTAGGGCAGGCATAGGCGTAGATAATATTGATCTAAAAGCAGCAACATCCAAAGGAATAGTGGTAATGAACACTCCCGATGGTAATGCAATAACTACAGCAGAACATACTCTGGCTATGATTTTCGCTGCTTGTAGACAAATTCCAGCGGCTAATCAATCGACGCAAAATGGAAAGTGGGAAAAAACAAAGTTTATGGGGCAAGAATTAACTGGGAAAACCTTAGGATTAATTGGTGTTGGGAATATAGGATCGATCGTCGCAGATCGTGCATTGGGGCTTAAACTCAAAGTTAAGGCTTATGATCCCTTTTTAACAGACGAGAGGGTGCACCGGCTCGGTATAGAAAGAGTTAAGACCCTCGAAAACCTAGTGAGCGAAAGTGATATAATTTCATTGCATATACCAAAAACAGAAAAAACCACAAATATTATAAACGCCTCGCTTATAAAAAAAATGAAACGTACAGCAATTGTAGTTAATTGTGCAAGAGGAGGACTTATAGATGAAAGGGCTCTTGCAAATGCATTGAAAGAAAAATCAATTGCTGCTGCAGCCTTTGACGTATTTAGTGTAGAGCCGGCTTTAGATAACCCATTGTTCGGCTTAGAAAATATAGTTTGCACACCGCATCTTGGTGCTTCCACCTCAGAGGCTCAAGTAAAAGTTGCTGTGCAAGTTGCTGAACAGGTATCAGATTATCTGCAAGAAGGCGCAATAACGAACTCTATAAACTCACCCTCTATTTCCGCTGCTGAAGCACCATTGCTTAAGCCTTGGGTAAAAGTCTCTGATGTTTTAGGTGGTTTCATAGGTCAGGTCATCGAAACAGGCCTCAAAGAAATAAACATTGAATATGTTGGCTCAGTTGGTGAGCTTAACACGCGACCATTGACGTGCTCAATTGTAGCCGCAATTCTCAACCCGATTGTGGGCGTTGGATCTGTAAACCTTGTTTCATCTATAATTTTTGCTAGAGAAAGAGGAGTAGTAATTAGTGAGATTAAAAAAGACTCGCAGGGGGCGTTTGGATCGTATATCAGAATTTTAGTAAAGACCGAGAACGCTATAAGATCGGTTGCAGGGACAGTTTATTCCGATGGGCAGCCTAGATTTATTCAGATAAATGGAATTGATATGGATACGATGCCACAGAATTTTATGCTTTATACATCAAATATTGATAATCCGGGCTTCATTGGACTATTGGGAACGATGTTGGGGCAATTGAACGTGAACATAGCAACCTTCTCTCTGGGTCGACAGGAAAAGGCAGGTCTAGCACTAGCTCTGCTAGGGGTTGACGAAAAAATAGATGGAACGAATTTGACTAAAATAAAGCGTCTAAAGGGAGTCAAAGAGGCAAAAACGTTAAGTTTTGAAATCTGATCAGATAAAAAAATGAGCAACTTAATTATAATAGGAACCCAGTGGGGCGATGAAGGAAAGGGAAAAATTGTAGATTTGCTTTCGGCAGAAGCAGATACGATAGTCAGGTTTCAGGGTGGGCACAATGCTGGCCACACATTGGTTATTGGTGACCAAGTATTCAAGCTTTCATTATTGCCGTCGGGTATCATAAGAAAAAATAAGATTGTGGTAATTGGAAACGGGGTAGTGTTAGACCCATGGAAATTATTGGAAGAAATTGACCAATTAAAATCAAGGGGAATAACGGTTAGCACTGATAGGCTCATGATTTCTGAGAATACCCCGCTTATATTACCCTTTCACAAAGACCTAGATATTTTGCGGGAACAAAAAGCAGGAAGAGAAAAAATAGGTACTACGGGAAGGGGCATTGGGCCAGCTTATGAAGATAAGGTTGGAAGAAGAGCGTTAAGAACTGGTGATCTCAAAGACGTAAAAGAAGTAAAAAGAAAATTAAAAGTCATAAAAGCGCATCATGATATTCTAAGAGTCGGTTTAGGTGCACCCGGTATAGATGAAGAAAAACTTATCAATGAATTGATGATCGTAGGAAAAAAAATCAATGATTTCATAAAACCAGTTTGGAAAATTTTAAATGATCAAATTGCAAAAAATAAAAATATTTTATTCGAGGGAGCGCAAGGCTCTATGCTAGATGTTGATTTTGGGACCTATCCTTTTGTTACTTCTTCTTCAACGAATGCGGCTGCAGCAGCTCTTGGTAGCGGAATAGCGCATAATAAAATTAACTCTGTTTTAGGAATCACCAAAGCATACACCACTCGCGTTGGGGAAGGACCGATGCCAACTGAGTTGTCCGATGATATCGGTCAGTATTTGGCAGTAGAGGGAAATGAGAAGGGAACGGTCACAGGTCGAGACAGAAGATGTGGGTGGTTTGATGCGCCGTTGGTTAGAAGAAGTTGCTTGCTTAATGGTGTTACCAGTCTTGCGCTTACAAAAATCGATGTTCTAGATGGGCTTGAAAAAATAAAGATTTGCGTAGGATACAGAATTGAAAAAGAAGAATTTACAGATTTTCCTGTGACCACTTCCCTCGCTAGTGGACTCAAACCAATATATGAAGAAATTGATGGTTGGAAGGCAAGTACGGTTGGATTAGAAAAAATTGACCAGATGCCTAAACAAGCAAGGGCTTATATTCAGAGGATAGAGGAGCTAACAGAAACCAAAGTTTCGATTATCTCAACTGGGCCAGAAAGAAATCAAATAATTTTTATTGATAAACCATTTTAAGTATTGAGTTGTGCAAAAATGTTTTCTTACAAATTAAAGCGAGTATTTGTACTTATAGTTTTGTTGCTTTGGCTCCCTTTTTACATTGTGTTGGTGTTAAATTTACTTGCTTATTTTGAAAGACCAAACTTAATAATTGAATTATTAGTATATGTTGTAGCGGGAGTGTTTTGGGCCTGGCCCTTCAAAACTCTGTTTAAAGGAATAGGGCAAGCAAACAAAAAAAAATAGATACACTAATATGAAAGTTTAGCATCCTTGTCATGTCTAACAAATTGATAGAAGAACTAGAATTAGGAGATAATGTGACGCTTGTGGGTGGGGCAGGCTTCTCTAAAACTCTCCTTTCAGAAAGCTTAATTCTAGCCGATGATCTGGTGGCAGCAGATGGGGGAGCAAATTTCCTTCCAACTCAATCAGTGCCGAAATATATAATAGGGGATTTAGATTCTGTAGTGTCCTCCGAAAAATGGGTTGGGAAGGGAAGCAAATTAGTTAGAATCGATGATCAAGACTCAACTGATTTTGACAAGTGCATATCTGCTATCAAGTCAAAAAAAATAATCGCTTTAGGTTTTATGGATCAAAGGCTAGATCACTTTCTGGCTGCTTGTAACTCTTTGGTAAGGAGTAAGCGTCAGATTTTCTTAATTGGGAAAAGAGATATTATTTTTCATTTGCCAAATGAATTTTCTATTAAACTTCCTATTAATTCACGGGTTTCGTTATTCCCCTTTAAAGATATAAAAAATGTTAAGGCATTTGGTCTAAAATATCCAGTTGAGGATCTCTGTTTCTCTCCGATTGGAAAGATTGGAACCTCCAATGTGTCTACTGCTGAGAATATAAAAATTTCCTATAAAGGATCAGGTATGCTTGGTATATTTTCTAGTCGGTATCTAGATATTTTTTATAATTCGATGTAAGCTTATCTCTCAGAAAAACGGAGAAATGAAATAACTTGTGGTAAGCAAATTGCAGCAGCAAAATCTATGGAATTTATAAATCCCAATAAAGTTTTTGGCCTTGGCACGGGATCAACGGTAAATTATCTTATTAAAGAAATTCATGAAGCTTATGTTTCAAAAGGTCAATCAATTACTGCAGTATCAACTTCTGAGGAAACAACTAATCTAGCAAGGAGGCTTGGCATGAATATTATAGACTTGGATCAAGTCGACGAACTTGATGTGGTTATAGATGGCGCAGATGAAGTAGACCCTAAAAATAATTTAATTAAAGGTGGAGGTGGTGCTCTTTTGATGGAAAAAATCGTGGCAAGTCATTCTAAGCAGTTCATTGTGATAGTAGATGACTCAAAGATTGTTTCTAAACTAGGAAAGTTTCCCCTACCAATCGAAATAGTTCGATTTGGCTCTGAGAAGACAAAAAGTTCTGTAGAAAAATTGCTAAGTAGATTAGGGTATCAAAAGCCAAAGGTTTATTTCAGGGGCGCCCCTTCCGGTAAATACGTAACCGATCAGCAAAATTACATCCTTGATTTACATTTGAATGAAATTGAAGATGTAAGACAAATGTACCAAGGATTGATCGGAATTGTTGGGGTTGTTGAAGTAGGATTGTTTATAGATATGGCCGCTAAGATCATAATTGGAGACACCGATGGAAGTTGTAAAGTGATTTAGGAGACTTGAATGTATGATTTATTCGTTATAGGTGCGGGATCTGGAGGAGTTCGTGCCGCAAGGCTAGCCGCGTCACAAGGCTTTAGTGTCGGTATCGCAGAGTCTTCTCGCGTTGGAGGCACCTGTGTAGTAAGAGGATGCGTTCCAAAAAAGTTAATGGTTTATGCAGCCGAGTTTAGTCAATATTTCAATGACAGTAAGGGGTATGGATGGGATATCAAAGATGTGCATTTTGATTGGCATAAGATGGTGGAAGCTAGAAACAACGAGGTAGACAGATTAGAAGCAGCGTATAAAAAAAATCTGAAAAATTCTGGTGTCACAATTTATGAAAGTTTCGCAAAATTTAAAAGGCTAAATGAGGTTGAACTTGATAACAACAAGGTTATAAAAGCAAAGAACATTCTTATAGCTACCGGTGGCAAGCCCAAGAAGCCTGAGTTTCAAGGCGTTCAGCTCACAAAGTCATCTGATGATATTTTCATGATGAAAAATCTTCCAGAAAAAATAGCGATCTATGGTGCCGGGTATATAGCTTGTGAGTTTGCGTCAATTTTTAAAGGATTGGGATCTGATGTTACACTTATTTATAGAGGAGAGGATTTGTTAAGAGGGTTTGATAATGATATTTCATCCCTGGTAAGGCAAGGGCTTGAAGAAAAAGGTATTAATGTCTTACTTAATACTATAATCGAAGGTGTTAGGGAATGTTCAGACGGACTCTCAGTGGCACTGAGCGATAAAAGACAATTGTTTGCTAACGAAGTTGTTTGCGCTACCGGTAGAAAACCGAATATTGAAAATCTTGGTCTTGAGAAACTCGGTGTTAATTTAGAAAAGGATGCAGTTTTAGTTGATGACTATCAAAGGACAAATATCTCAAATGTTTATGCCATTGGCGATGTTACAGATAGATTAAACCTGACCCCGGTGGCCATTCGTGATGGCATAGCTTTTGTAGATACGGTTTTTAACAATAAACCAACAGTACCTGATCATCATCTGGTTCCCAAGGCAGTATTTACTAAGCCCGAGGTTGGAACAGTTGGTTTATCAGAGATAGAGGCAGAGAAGAAAGGTACTGTATTTACAGTTTATAAGACTGAATTTAAGCCTATGAAAAATCAATTGTCAGGTAATCTACAAAAAACTCTTATGAAAATGATAGTGGAAAAAGAATCAGATAAAATACTGGGTGTACACATTGTTGGCGATGGCGCAGCAGAAATGATACAAATAGTTGCTGTAGCAGTTAAAATGGGAGCAACAAAAAGTGATTTTGACGCTACATGCGCTGTGCATCCCACTGCTGCAGAGGAACTAGTTACTTTAAATTGATCATATACACTTGAAATTATAAAAATAATAAGCATTTATACGACACAACATTTTTTTTAAGGAACAACTATGCCGAATGATGACAATGACAGCCCATGGGGTGGAGGAAAGAATTCTGAAAACAAAAGTCCATGGGGTAGTAGCAACGGCACTGGCGGTAAGGGGCCTCAAGATGACAGACCTACATCTATACCAGAAATAGATGATATGGTACGAAAGGGCCAAGAAAGGCTCAAAGCCCTTCTGGGTGGCGGTGGATCAGGAGGCAGAGGTAGCAGAGGTCAAAAAACCCCAGGACTGGGAAAGGGCTCTTATGGGTTAATTGGGCTAGCGCTCGCTTTGATCTGGGCCTACGCATCATTTTACACGGTTAAACCAGAAGAAAAGTCAATTGAACTTTTACTGGGTGAATATTACAGAACAGGTGAGTCAGGATTGAATTTTGCCCCATGGCCGCTTATATCCCATGAGGTTTTGACAGTTACACGAGAAAATACAGAAGACATTGGTGTCGGAAATAGATCTTCTAGTCAAGATGAAGGATTGATGCTTACGGGAGATGAAAATATCGTGGACATTGACTTCTCAGTAGTATGGAATATCGCAGATCCAGCGAAATTTTTATTCAACTTGGCGCAACCTCGAGAGACGATCCAAGCCGTTTCAGAGTCTGCAATGAGAGAAGTGATTGCCAAGTCAGAACTGGCACCGATATTAAACAGAGATAGGGCGGTAATTAGCGCGGAAGTTAGAACACTGATACAAACAACCTTAGATAGCTACGATAGTGGCGTAAATATTGTACGTCTGAACTTTGATAAAGCAGATCCCCCCGCAGAAGTTATCGATGCTTTTCGCGATGTGCAGGCAGCTGAGCAAGAAAAAGACACATTAGAGAAGCAAGCTGATGCTTATGCGAACCAGGCCTTAGCGAAGGCTCGTGGGGAAGCGGCGCAATTAGTTCAAGAAGCGGAAGGATATAAATCCAGAGTGGTGAATGAGAGCGAAGGTGAAGCGGCCAGGTTTGTGTCCGTGTATGAAGAATATGTTAAAGCAAAAGATGTGACCCGAAAGAGGTTGTATCTAGAAAAAATGGAGTCAATTTTTCGTGAGGTTGATAAGGTAATATTAGATCAAAAAGTTGGAGGCGAACAAGGAGTTGTACCGTATCTTCCACTTAACCAGCTCAGAGCAGGAGGAAATAACTAATGATTTTACGGGTAACATCAATTGTAATAGCACTTACAGTATTCATCGCCTACTCATCAGTTTTTGTGGTTGATGAGCGGCAGAAAGCTCTTGTTCTTCAGTTTGGACAAGTTTCCGATGTAAAGGAAGAACCAGGCTTAGCCTTTAAATTGCCCTTTATACAGCAAGTGGTAAGGTATGATGACAGAATTCTCTCCCTCGACACAATGCCACTCGAAGTGACACCACTTGATGATAGAAGACTGGTGGTAGACGCATTCGCAAGATATAGAATTATAAATGTCGTTCAATTTAGGCAAGCGGTTGGGACCGGCGGTATAGTTACTGCGGAAAGTCGACTTGAAAGAATCTTAAATGCGGCATTGAGAGAGGTTCTTGGATCAGTTACTTCCAACGCTGTATTATCAACGGACAGAATAGAGCTAATGACAAGAATAACAGATAGTGCAAAGATCGAATCCAAAGGTTTAGGCATTGAAATAGTCGACGTCAGGATAAAGCGGGCTGATTTGCCTACCCAAAACTTAGCTGCTACTTTTAGAAGGATGCAGGCTGAAAGAGAAAGAATGGCAGCTGATGAGAGAGCTAGAGGCCAAGAGGCGGCGCAGATAGTAAGAGCGGAAGCTGACAGAAAGGCAGTTGAGACTGTTTCTGAGGCAAAAAAAGAAGCCGAAATAATAAGAGGTACAGCTGATGCGCTAACAACTAAGATCTTTGCGGATGCGTTTGGAAGAGATCCAGAGTTTTATGCGTTTACAAGGTCTTTGATTGCTTATGAACAGTCTATGACAGGGTCAAACACTACTATGGTTATAAGTCCTAACTCTGAGTTTTTTGACTACATTAAGGAAAGCGAGAAGGAGTGATAGAAAAGGTGCTATTCGCTCTTGGCGCAGTGATTGCATTTGAAGGGTTTTTTTTAGCAATTATTCCAGAAAGACTTAAAAAAACTCTTAGTCAAATTTCGATCATTTCTAACAAGCACTTATCACGAATTGGATTAGTTATGATGGCTATTGGAATAATAATTATTGGCGTTACAGATTTTTAAATGGGGGCTACGATGAACTTTTTGAAAAAAAAACAAACGGAAACTTTTTTTTCTTATGTAATCCTAGCAGCTTGCTACTTCTTATTTTTTACTTTTAGTAACGCGACTTTTGGAAAAGAAGCACCGTATAGTTTTAGCAACCTTGTAGAGAAATTAAGCCCATCAGTAGTAAATATAACCACTAGCTCCACAGTGCCAAATAGACAGGGACTAAACCCACAGCTTCCTCCTGGATCACCGTTTGAGGATTTATTCAGAGATTTTATGGATAGAGAGCAAAATGGTACACCCAGGAGGCAGAGAAGAGGTACTGCTCTTGGCTCTGGGTTCATTATTTCAGCTGATGGTTACGTCGTAACTAATAATCATGTTATAGAGAATGCCGACCAGATAGAGATTGAATTCTTTGATGGCCGTTTCATGGAAGCAAGTGTCGTAGGAACTGACCCGAAAACAGACATAGCTCTTCTAAAAGTGACAGCACAAGATAAACTCCGTTTTGTCAGCTTTGGCGATAGTAATAAATCCAAGGTGGGTGACTGGGTGTTAGCTATAGGTAATCCCTTAGGGCAAGGTTTCTCGGTTTCTGCGGGAATTATTTCGGCGAGGGGAAGAGCTTTAAGTGGATCTTATGACGATTTTATCCAAACCGATGCAGCTATAAATAGGGGAAACTCAGGAGGACCGCTTTTTAACATGGATGGTGAGGTGATTGGCGTTAATACAGCGATACTCTCTCCTAATGGGGGATCCATAGGTATAGGTTTTTCAATGTCATCCGCAGTTGTTGAGAAAGTGATAGAGCAACTTAAGACTTTTGGAGAGACAAGAAGGGGCTGGTTAGGTGTTAGAATTCAAGATGTTACTGAAGATGTAGCAGAAGCTCTAGGTATTGAAAAAACTGATGGAGCTTTGGTTACTGATGTCCCAGAAGGGCCTGCAAAAAATGGAGGGCTAAAATCTGGAGATGTTATTATTGAATTCGACGGTAAGAAAATAAAGGACACTAGAGAACTGGTAAGAATAGTTGGAGACAGTCAAGTTGGTAAAAAAGTGTTAGTAAAGGTATTGAGAGATGGAAAAGAAGTATCACTGTCTGTCAAGCTAGGGCGGTTAGAGGACAACATGGCATCAAGTCAACCAGTGAGGCAAAAATCTAAAAAAGTAGAGTTTGCTGGAATGACTTTGTCTAATGTCGACAAAGAGGTCGCAGAAGAGTTTGGTTTTGATGCAAGTATAAAGGGAGTTGTAATAGTAGACGTAAAACCAGGATCTGTAGCAGAAGAAAAGGGCTTGAAAAAGGGAGATGTTATTGTTCAGGTAAATCGTGTAAAAATTTCCTCTACTGAAGAGCTCAAAAAGCTCAATGAAGAAGCTAAAAGAGCAAAGAAAACATCTGTACTTATGCTAATTCTTAGAAATGGTATGAGGAGATTTATCGGGCTGCCTACTCAGTAGCATAGTGCTATTTTATATTAGGAATAAGTTTAAGAAGACTTGAGATGTCTCTTACATTACTAGCAATAAGGTGAGAAACTTCTTTTTCCCTTTGTAGTTGTCCATGCACTAATAAAAATGAAGAGAACACAACTTGATCTCTAAACCTTCTGTAAACACTATTCCAACAAATAACATTTGAAGTTCCTGTTTCATCTTCCAATGTTAGAAAGACTGTACCTTTTGCAGTTGAGGGCATTTGTTTAACTATCACAAACCCTGCAATTGACGCAAAAGAGTTATTTTCTAGTGAACATAATTCAGCACAAGTCAAAATAGCATCTTTATCCAACGGGCTACTCATAAGAACAAAAGTAGAACATATTTTTTGTTTTTAACATAGTAAATTTTGGATTGTATAATAAAAAAAATAATACTAAGTTGCTGTTCAATGGTTAAAATAACTTATATAGAATTCAATGGTTCCGAACATGTCGTGGATGTCGAAGAGGGCCTAACCGTAATGGAAGGAGCCCGTGACAATGATATACCAGGTATTGAAGCGGACTGTGGGGGAGCGTGTGCTTGCTCTACCTGCCATGTTTATATTGAAAATGAGTGGGTTGATAAGATTCCCCCAAAAGAAGATATGGAAAGTGATATGCTTGAATTTGCGTTCTCTCCTGATGATAAAACCTCTCGACTGACATGCCAAATTACAGTGACTGACGATATGGAGGGCTTAATTGTAAGGATGCCTGAGAAACAAATTTAATTTACTCTCTGCCTATATCTGTTCTAAAAAAAATATTTGGATTTTCTATCTTGTTTAATTGTTTATAGGCTATTGTCCTGGCTTCATGCAAATTTGTACCCCTGACAGTAAAACTAAAAATTCGTCCCCCAGTATTACGTAACGATTTGTTTTCAAAATAGGTGCCGGCGTGGAATATTTTTAATTCACTATCATATTTTGTGTCCACTATATCGTTTAGTTCACAACCACTCTTTGGATTGTCGGGATAGCCTTTTTCTGCAACAATTACAGTTACTGCGCTATCATTAGCCTCATTAATTGATAAGTTAGATAATTCATTTTTTGCACCGTTGAAATATATATCTAGTATCTGGGCACCTAATCGAATACACAGCGCTTGACATTCAGGATCACCAAATCGGACATTGTATTCGATAAGCTTTGGTTCTCCGTTAATGAAAATCAGCCCAGCATAAAGTATCCCCGAAAACTCACTACCAATTTCTTTCATGTATTCTACGGTTGGCTTAACGATTTTGCGAATGATCTTATCTAAATTCGTTTCTGTTAATAAAGGAGATGGCGAAAAGGCACCCATTCCACCAGTGTTAGGGCCACAATCATTATCAAAGGCTCTTTTATAGTCTTGCGCGCTTCCGATGTATTTAATTGTATTTCTATCAATGGCAAAAAAGACACTCATTTCTTGCCCTGCAAGATACTCTTCAATTATAACCTTATTTTTTCTGGTTCCAATTTTTCCATCAAAGATCCAATTAATAAATTGAGTGCTTTCTTCAAAATCACTAGAAACTAAAACCCCCTTACCCGCAGCTAGACCGTCTGCCTTAATAACGTACGGCTTTGGTTGTACTTTTAAAAATTCTATTGCGTCATCACTTCTTGAAAAAATTTTATAATTTGCAGTAGGAATATTTTTGTATTTGCACATAGTTTTTGTAAAAGATTTCGATGTTTCCAATTGTGAAGCCTCCATACTTGGACCAAATACTAAAACATTTTTTTCTCTAAGAGCATTTGTTAAGCCTTGCTCAAATTGCTTTTCAGGTCCAACTACTACAATATCAATAGAATACTCCTTGCACATTTCTATAATCTTGCTATTCGATGTAATATCGATTTCCACGTTGGTTGCCAGCATCGAGGTTCCAGCATTTCCTGGACTACAATAAATTTCAGTGCATCTTGGATTTTGAGATATGGCCCAAGTCAATGCGTGCTCCCGTGCCCCGTTTCCGATAATCAAAATTCTCATGTTCTTTCCAATTCCTTTCGATCATGATACTCATAGGGTTAATTAAATAAAGAAATAAAAAATCAGCTACTATTAGAAGGTCATGGCAAAAGAAAATATACCAGAATTTACTGTTACTACCTTATCTCAATCAATAAAAAAAACATTAGAAACAGAATTTGAGTATGTGAGGGTAAAAGGTGAACTGGGCAGAGTTAGCAGACCAGCTTCTGGTCACATATACTTTGATCTTAAAGATGAAAAATCAGTATTAGCTAGCGTAGTATGGCGTGGCACTAGAATTATTGAGAGAGGTCTCATCGAGGAAGGTAACGAAGTGGTTCTAGTAGGGCGGTTATCGTCTTTTTCTGGACATAGTAAATATCAAATAATAGTAGAAGATATACAAGCATCGGGAATCGGTGCTCTTATTGCAATGCTAAACAAACGAAGAGAAAAACTTGCGAGTGAAGGTCTGTTTAGTATAGAGAAAAAATTAAAGCTACCAAAATATCCACTTAGTGTGGGGGTTATAACGTCAATTTCTGGAGCAGTCATAAAAGACATTTTAAATAGAGTTGCAGCAAGATTTCATGTAAAAGTCATTGTTTTCCCGGTTACTGTTCAAGGAGATAACTGTGCTAAAGATGTAATAGAGGGGATCCATTTTTTCCATCAACAAAAAGTGCAAAGTAAAGGGCTCAGACCAGATCTATTAATCATTGCCAGGGGAGGCGGCTCGTTTGAAGATTTATGGCAATTCAATGATGAAGATCTTGTCAGAGCAGTATCAGAAGCAAGAATCCCCATAATTTCAGCCATTGGGCATGAAACCGATACAACATTAATAGATCTTGTTGCAGATGTAAGAGCCCCAACTCCAACAGCAGCAGCAGAAATTGCCCTACCAAATCGAACCGAGATCTTAAGGGAACTAAATCATCTATCAGCTAGTTTAAAAAATAATGTAGAGAAGAGAACATTTTTAAAAATGTCTTTGCTAAATCAATTCGCCGCAAAGTTAAAGAGCCCATACCAGAACCTGAATGATATGAAGAAATCACTTACGATGAATGTACTGAAACTCGATAATATCATTAAAGAGACATTCTCCACGATGTCTAATAAGGTTAAATTATTAGACAAGGATCTTTCCTTGAAGCTCAAGCAAATTTTCTATTTTGTATCTGATACAAAAAAGCAAGTAGCGTTATTAGATAAGGATGCTTTCAAGCATCTTTCGAATACTTTTGGTAAAAAGTCAGAAGATTTATTATCTGTATCCAGATTGTTGGAAAGTGTGAGTTATAAAAAAGTTTTATCGAGGGGATATTCTGTAATACGAGATGAAAATGAAAAAATCGTTAGCTCTAAATATCAATCAAAGGGCAAAAGTGCCCTTACAATTGAATGGTCAGATGGTAAGATAAATGTGAGAACGGATAAGTAGAAAGTTGGTTTTAACAAATGGTAACAGGATTTTTCAAAAAGCTCACAAATAAATTATTTAATTCCAGTTCAAAATTTACAAAAAATCTAGACGAGGCTGTTAGCGAGGTCTCAGAAAATGAAGTTGAGGAAGACCTTGAGAAGAAAGCTCTTGAAGAAAAATTAGCGAAAAATGAAATAAAGTCTAAGGAAATAAGTAGGTCAGAAAAAAGTGGGATTTTACAAGTAGAAGATATCAATGAAAAATCGAATCCCGATAAAGATATTCAAAAAGAACCAAAAGCTAAATCAGTAGTAAAAAAAGCTCTGGATTTATTGAGAAGCAAGCCAGACGTAAGAAAAGTACTATTTAACGACGAGTTTTTAGAAAGACTTGAAGATATTTTAATTTCATCGGATGTGGGTAGTAAAACAGCTTTAAAGATTTCAGAAAAAATTTCCTCTAGAGCATTCGGAAAAAAAATAGAAGTGATGCAACTCAAAAAGTATCTCATAGAAGAGATAACTATGATTTTGGAACCGATAGCTAAACCAATTCCTATATACAAATCAACACCACAAATAGTTTTAGTCGTAGGCGTTAATGGCTCTGGAAAAACAACGACAATTGGTAAGCTCGCCTCACAGTTCAAGATGGCGGGTAAATCAGTAATGATCGGAGCGGGTGATACTTTCAGAGCCGCCGCAATTGAGCAACTTTCTGTTTGGGCTGAGAGAGTTGATGTACCAATTATTAAAGCTGAGCAGGGATCTGACCCAGCTTCGTTAGCCTATAAGTCGGTAGAAAAAGCAATTTATGAAAAGATGGACCTTTTGTTTATTGATACAGCAGGCAGATTGCAAAATAAAACAGACCTCATGCAAGAGTTGGTAAAGGTTGTAAATGTAATTAAAAAAGTAAAAAATGATGCGCCTGAGAATATTATTTTAGTCCTTGATGCAACCACTGGACAAAATATTATTTCTCAAGTAGAGGTTTTTCAACAGATGGTTAATGTTACTGGTATAATAATGACTAAGCTTGATGGCAGTGCGAAGGGAGGCATCCTCATTTCGGTTGCCGATAGATTTAGGTTGCCAATACATGCGATTGGAGTTGGCGAGACATTGGATGATCTACAACCTTTCGATCCTGAAGAATTTGCAACTGCTTTGATTGGAGATTTTAGAGAGTAATAGCATGGAAAAAAAAGAAGAGAATTCAATTACAAAGAGCATTTTAGAATTTGTTCCGTTGATAGCATTTTTTCTAGCTTATTACTACTTTCCCAACTCGAATAACCTGATGGGTGAGGAACTGTCTGTTGAAAAGATAATCTTTGCCACTAAGGTTTTTGTACCTGTCCTATTGATAGCATCATTTTTAAGCTATCTGATTTTACGAACTATATCCAAAATGTCTGTCATTACAGCGCTTTTAGTTATTTTTTTTGGTGCATTAACCATTTGGTTTAGAGATCCTACATTTATAAAAATGAAGCCCACAATCATTTATCTAAGTTTTGCAATTATTTTGATCATTGGTCTATTGAGAAATAGGAGCTTATTACAAAGTCTAATGGGTTCAACACTAGCCATGGAAGATAGAGGATGGATGCTTCTAACAAAGAGAATAATAATATTTTTTATTAGCCTTGCCTTTCTGAATGAGTTGGTTTGGAGATACTTTGGCCAGGATCAATGGGTAAACTTCAAAACTTTTGGGATGCCAATTTTAAGTTTAATCTTCTTCGCTTTCCAATACAGATTATTTCAAAAATACCTTGTTGATAAGGAAAATTAGTTTTATGGCTCAAGGTATTCTTTAAGTTTATTCTCGTAAATGGTACGCGTTATGGGGCCTGCAATTCGTAGCAAAATCTTGTTATCTTTATCGAGAAGAAAAGTTTCAGGTATTCCGTACACTCCCCAGTCTATAGCTGTTTTCCCCGATGCGTCAGAACCGATTGCTATATATGGGTTGCCTAATTCTGTTAGAAACTCTTCAGCTTTTGACGAAACATCTTTATAATTAATACCGATTATATGGTAGCCGTTCTGTTGAATAGACATTAGTGTGCTGTGTTCTGCTCTGCAAGGAGCACACCAACTGGCCCAAAAATTTATTAGTTTAAAATTTGCAATATCAAGATGCTTTTCTTGCGGGATCTCATAGTCTTTGAGCGAAGTTAAATAAAAGTTAGGCTTTTTTTGCCCAATTAAATTGCTTTTTATTTGTGGAGAAATATTAGATTTAATATTTAATTTTCCATCTACAATCTCAATGTCGTAACCGTAAAAAACAAATAAGGATAGGCAGATCAATACAAACAATGGTACCACTAAAATTATTTTAAAACTAATTCGACTCATTTTCAGGTTCTTTCTTTTTCAATTCCTTATCTGTTTTTACTTTCGAAATTAAGGTTTGTATTACGAGAGCTGTTATTAGGAAAATGGAGCTTGCATAAGATGCAATGATTACAAAAGAAAACTTGCCGAATATTTCTAACATCTGTATTTGACCTATCCTACACCTTTGAGCTTAAATTTATTGAGCTCTGTTGTTGTCCGTACAAGAACAAGGTAAATAAAAAGAGAAGAAAACCCAATTAACATTAAAATAAGGGGGAAATAATAGCTGTTGTCAATATTCTTCTCTTGGTCCAGTGACAGAGTTGGGCCTTGGTGTAGGCCTTGGTCTATAAAAAAAACAATGTACCTTGAAAGCAGTGCGAAAACAGATCCAATTATACAAAATAAAGATGTAATATTCGCTGCCTTTTCTAAGGATCCTATTGCCTGCCATAAAAGAATATATCCTACATAAAAACATAGTAGGATTGCGAATGAGGTTAACCTAGGGTCCCAAACCCAATAAGTGCCCCAGGTACTACTACCCCATAGGCTTCCGGTTATTATAGTCACAATTGTCATTGTTAAACCAATAATTGCGGCTGATTTTGCTGCTAATGCGCTTACGTAGTGACGTCTAACCAACCAAATTAGTGACGTAATAGTCATCATCAGGTATATATTAATCGCTAGGAAAGCGGCAGGAACATGTATGAATATTATTTTAACTGTCTCCATTTGCTTATAGTCAGGGTTTGTAAAGAATACTCCCCAAACTAAGCCCGGTATAAT
>OZSS01000193.1_pt1 | contig 27875 bp, 20 predicted proteins | sample 1779911 | NCBI WGS metagenome assembly OZSS01 (sample SAMEA2603589, study PRJEB24840) | metagenome | biome: Water; feature: Photic zone; material: Seawater sample | place: Mediterranean Sea | collected 2013-11-12 | depth 10 m
AGGTAATTTTGGTAACATTGACGGAGTTAACGCTGCTGCAATGCGCTATACTGAGGCTCGAATGACGAGTGTGGCAAAGCTGTTGCTAGAAGGCATCGATGAAGACGCCATAGATTTTAGGCCGACCTATGATGGTGAGGCAGAGGAGCCAGTTCTCCTTCCTGGTGGATTTCCAAATTTGCTAGCCAATGGGGCACAAGGTATAGCTGTTGGAATGGCCACAGCAATCCCGCCTCATAACGTTATTGAATTGGCTGACGCAGCATTACATCTCATTAAATATCCAAATGCTTCAGTTGATACAATGCTGAATTATGTGAAGGGGCCTGATTTGCCAACAGGCGGAATTCTGGTCGAGTCAGCGGAACAAATCAGACAGGCTTATGCAACCGGCCGGGGGGGGGTTTCGACTGCGCGCTCGCTGGAAAGTTGAAAAAGATAAGGGTGGCGCCTGGCAAATTGTTATTACTGAGATTCCTTACCAGATTCAGAAATCAAGACTGATTGAAAAAATGGCTGAAATGCTGCAGGCCAAAAAGCTACCTGTTCTCGCAGATATACGAGATGAATCTGCTGAGGATATTCGGGTCGTTCTAGAGCCTAAATCGCGCCGACTTGACCCAAAGGCTGTTATGGAGAGTCTGTTCAAATTAACAGAGCTGGAGACCAGGGTTTCGCTAAATCTAAATGTATTGGACAGTTCTGGGCGGCCATCTGTGTTATCGCTAAAAGAGGCACTAACGGAATGGCTGTCGCACCGCAGGAATGTTCTAATTCGTCGCAGTAAATATCGTTTGGGAAAAATAGAGCGCAGACTTGAAATTCTTGAAGGCTACCTTGTTGTATTTTTGAATCTGGATGAGGTTATTACTATCATCAGGGAAACAGATCACCCGCGTGATGAGTTAATGCTTCGCTTTTCGTTGAGTGATGTTCAGGCCAATGCGATTTTGGATATGCGATTAAGGTCTCTTCGGCGATTAGAAGAAGAGGCACTACGCACAGAACGTGACTCCCTTTTGGCTGAACAGGAAAATTTGAAAAATCTGCTTAGAGATGAAGAGGAGCAATGGCAGGCTGTATCATCTCAGATAAAATCTATGCGCGCTGATTTTTTAAAAACTGACCAGCGTCGTACCACTCTGTCTGATGCTCCAACCGTAGATATTGATGTGACGGAATTATTAATTGAAAAAGAGCCCATTACAGTTATCTGCTCAGGAAAAGGGTGGGTAAGGGCCATGAAAGGGCATCTTGATCTGAATGCACAATTTAAATTTAAAGATGGTGATGGGCCACGCTTTGCACTACATGCTGAAACCACAGACAAGCTTTTGGTTTTTGCTGAGAATGGGCGGTTTTATACGTTAGGATGCGATAAACTGCCTAAGGGACGCGGTTTTGGTGAGCCGCTTAGCCTGATGATGGATGTCCCGGCTGATGTTTCGCTTGTGAACATTATTAAAGTTGGAAAAGGTAAATTGCTGGTTGCGTCAGATAAGGGACATGGGCTTATTGTTGATATGGACAGCGCATTGGCCCAAACTCGCAGTGGAAAACAGGTCCTTAACCTGCCTTCCGGCGCGCGCGCGGTGGCCTCTTGTCCCGCGGAAGGAGACCATGCTGCAATAGTTGGCCAGAACAGGCGGCTATTGATTTTCCCTCTGAACGAAATTCCTGAAATGACCAGAGGCAAAGGTGTGATTCTGCAACGCTATAAAGATGGATCCCTTGCTGATGTTAAAACATTTAACCTTGTCGACGGCTTGTCATGGAGGATGGGCGAAAAAACCCGCACAGAAAGAGATTTGCTTGCTTGGCAAGGGCGTCGCGGTAGTGCCGGGCGGATGCCGCCAATCGGCTTTCCACGCCCCGCCCGGTTCACTTGAACTACTTCGGCAAAAGCAAACTATTGTTCCTGCCAGGCCCCGTCACTGAATATCTGATAAGGCCTGAACCTGGCTTTGTAAGACATTTTTCGGCTTTGTTGAATATAATAGCCCAGATAAACATAAGGTAGGCCAATTTCATTGCATTGGTGGATCAGATCAACAATCATGAAGCTACCTAATGAGCGTTTTTTCTCTTCTGGCCGAAAAAAACTATACACTGCGCTGAGCCCATCACGTTGTCTGTCAACCAGTATACAGCCCATTAATCTGTCTTCTGAGTCCACGTATTCGATCAACATTGTATCAATAGGACTATTTAAGACCATAGCAGAAAATTCATCAAAACTCATACTGGACATTTGACCATCTTCATGTCTATGGCCAAGATAGCTTTGAAACACATCATAATGATCAAGGCCCAACCTACCCGCAGATAGATTACGCCTTAAATCTCTGTTTTTAGCTTGAATGCGTGCGATGTTTCGTGAAGGTTTGAATTGTTCTGCTTTCACCCGAATGGGCTGACAAGCATTACAATTTGGGCAGGCAGGTTTATAGACCCAATTTTCAACGCGTCTGAAGCCAGTTTCAGCAAGCCTGTCATGTGTCTCGGGATGTTCAGATATATCTGTTGCTAGTCGCTGCTCTGTCTGATCTAACAAATAAGCGCATTTTTGGCTACGGGTTACACGCAGCCTTAAGGGCAAATTATTAAAAATCGATTTAGCCTGGTCCATGCACTTAGTGTCAGGCAATTTTGTGATATTTACAAGAGATTATCACGCTTCTCCAACAGGTGTATAAGCTCTTTCTCGAGATGAATTCTCATCAATGATGGACACACTAAAACGTTTGGCCACCAAAGCAGCAATGATTTCTTCTACGTGTGCTTGGCCTCTGGTATCAACAATAGCATCAATTTTAGCTAATTTTGCTGGGACATCATAGAACATTCGTTGATGATAAATTTCCACAATATTTCCGCCGGAGTCCCCGATCGCCGAAGAAATAGAGGCTAGCATGCCTGGCTCATCAGAAATATCAATCCGCAACCTAACCAAACGTCCATCTGACATCATGTTGCGGTTTAAAATGGTCCCAAGAAGCCGCATATCAATATTGCCGCCACAAATAACAACACCAACTTTTTTGCCTGAAAATTTCTGCTGATAGCCGTACAGGGCAGCAATGCCAGCTGCCCCCGCACCTTCAGCAATGATCCTCTGCTGTTCTGCGAGTGTGCCCACAGCCCACTCTAATTGCTGTTCTGTAACCAACAGAATATTATCAACATAGGCCTTTGCCAGCGGCACAGTGAGGGCACCTGGAAACTTAACGGCGATCCCCTCTGCGATGGTCTCCCCGCCAACAGCCAGCGACTGCCCGTTCAATGTTTGGTACATAGATGCATAGAGTTCGGCTTCTACGCCAATAACTTCAATATCTTGCTTTATGGATTTCGCAATTAGTGAAATGCCACCGATTAAGCCGCCTCCGCCAATAGGAACAACAAGACAATCTAGATTAGGAACGCTGTCTAAAATTTCAAGGCCAACTGTTCCTTGACCGCGGATGACATGCGCATCGTCATAAGGATGAATGAGGCTGTAGCCATGTTGCCTTTGCAGCTGCGCTACAGTCTTTTCGCATTCATGAAGATTGCGTCCCTCTAACACAATTTCTGCGCCAAAGGCGCGGGTCCTTTCAACCTTGGCAAAGGGGGTCTGCTTGGGCATTACGATCGTAGCATGAATGTTTAATTTCTGTGCATGATAAGCAACCGCTTGTGCATGATTGCCAGCTGACATAGTGATCACACCGCGCGCGCGCTCAGCGTCAGACAGGGCTAATATGGCAAGGTAAGCACCACGGGCTTTAAAAGATGAGGTATGCTGCAACTGTTCATGCTTCAAATATAATTGGCATCCCAAAAGCTTAGAGAGAGCCGGAGCTGGTAGTGTTGGGGTGTTTATAATTTTGCCAGACAGTTGTTTTGCAGCAGCATAAATATCATCTGGTGTCAGGCAATCCATAGCAGTCTCCCTAAGCGATACTAAATGATATAAGCTAACGATTGCGGATTAATTCTTATAAAAATATCCGACCTTTTCTATTTTATTTCAGAAATATTAACCAATTTATTTCTGATTAAGGTTCTCTGCGATGTAGGGGGCAAAATAGGTCAGAATTCCGCTGGCCCCGGCACGTTTAAACGCCATCATGCTCTCAAACACCACTGTTTGCTTATCTAACCACCCTGCTTGAACAGCAGCTTGTGTCATTGAATACTCTCCAGAGACCTGGTAAGCTATACAGGGGACAGAAAAAGTATCCGACACGCGCCTAATTATGTCGAGGTAAGCAATACCGGGTTTGACCATCACCATATCCGCACCTTCGGCGATATCCAGCGCCACCTCGCGCAAGGCCTCATCTGAATTCGCAGGGTTCATCTGATAGGTTTTCTTACCATCATCGCCAAGTTTCCGGCCTGCCCCAACAGCATCTCTAAAAGGGCCATAGAAGGCAGAAGCATATTTTGCGGCATAAGACAAAATAATCTTATCTGCATACCCATCTGTTTCCAACATAGAACGGATGGCCCTAACTCGGCCATCCATCATATCTGAAGGGGCAATAATGTCGCAGCCTGCTGCAGCCAAAATTCTGGCCTGTTGGACGAGCTTTTCGACGGTTCCATCATTTACAATTCTACCCTGTTCATCGAGCATACCGTCATGACCATGATCTGTATAAGGGTCAAGTGCTACATCACATACAATTCCCAGTTCCGGACAGGCTGCCTTAATAGCACGTACAGCCTGACAGACTAGATTCTGGTCGTTTACTGCCTCACTGCCGGCGGCATCTTTTAGCTGCTCAGGTGTCTTCGGAAACAATGCGATGGCTGGAATGTTAAGCTCTGTTGCTGTCCTCGCCAGCTCCACAATGCGGTCTACTGAATAGCGTTTAACATCCGGCATACTAGCGACATCTTCTGTGATATTTTCACCTTCACAAACAAAGAGCGGCCAGATCAAATCAGAGCTGTGTAAACGCTGCTCCTGCACTAAATCACGAATGAAGGCAGACTGCCGCAGGCGTCTCATACGAAGGTTTGGAAATATCGATTCTGTCATTTATCAGGTCTCTTCAGCCAGCAATTCTAAAACTGTTTATCGTGCAGGCGATTTTGTGTGAAACTTTAATATCACAAATATCCTGCAGTTTGTATATGCACAGCGTCAACTTTGCTGTCAGCCACCTTTGCCATCCTTCAACAAGGCTTGCATCATTCTTGTGAATCCTCATACACTATAGCCGTCGAAAACTTTTCCGATCGCCTCTCGATCAGGGTCACAGTAGTTCGCATTAAACGTTTAATTTTGTTTTGGAGCCGTGGTTTCATGCGACTGTCAAAGTATTTTATTCCCGTACTGAAAGAAAACCCAAAAGAGGCTCAGATAGCTTCTCACCGTCTCATGTTACGGGCTGGCATGATCCAGCAATCCAGTGCGGGGATATATACGTGGCTACCTCTGGGTTTAAAAGTTCTTAGTAAAATTGAACAGATTGTTCGTGAGGAGCAAACTGCCTCTGGCGCGCATGAAATTAAAATGCCGACAATTCAACCCGCCGAACTTTGGCAAGAATCGGGCCGCTATGAAGATTACGGACTAGAGATGCTTAGGGTGAAAGATAGACATGACCGGGATATGCTATATGGCCCGACCAATGAAGAACAGGTCACGGATATTTTCAGGTCCCATGTCAAAAGCTACCGGGCCCTGCCGCTCAACCTCTATCATATCCAGTGGAAATTCCGTGATGAGGTTCGGCCCCGTTTCGGCATTATGCGGGGGCGCGAATTCCTCATGAAAGATGCCTATTCCTTCCATTTGGATCAAACTTCGCTCCAGCAGACTTACGAAGTCATGTTCGAGACTTATGGGAAAATTTTATCTAGAATCGGACTAAATTTCCGATCGGTTATTGCAGATACTGGAAGTATCGGCGGAAATCACTCTCATGAATTTCATGTGATAGCAGATTCTGGAGAAGATGCAATCGCCTTTTCGGACGAGAGCGGATATTCCGCAAATGTTGAGAAAGCTGAAGCTTTGGCCCCAAAATCGGAAGTGATCACAAAACCTCCCCTTTTGGCCGAAATTAAGACGCCCGGAATCAAAACTATAGAGCAACTTTGTGAGTTTTTAAATATCTGTAAGACCAGGGTGGTAAAGACTCTGCTGATCTATTCAAAAAGAGAAAATGGTGATAAAAAGTTATCTGCCATAGTTCTCCGGGGAGATCATCAACTCAATATGTTAAAAGCCGAAAAAGTTCTCCAATCTCACGGTGAAATTGAACTAGCCACTCAGGCCCATATCAAAGAATTTACTGGCTGCACAACCGGATCTATCGGACCCGTTGATCTCAAAGTGGATCTATTTGTTGATTACAGTGCTGCAGCACTTGGATCTTTCATATGTGGAGCCAACAAAGAGGACCTTCACTTCACTGGAGTTTGTTGGGGCAGAGACTGCCCCTCCTACAAAGTCGCAGATTTGAGAAACGTAATAAATGGTGATCCAAGTCCTGATGGGATTGGGAGATTAAAAATCGCTCGTGGTATCGAGGTAGGCCATATTTTTCAATTGGGCAAAAAATACAGTTCCTTAATGAAAGCAACGGTGTTGGACGAGGCTGGTCAAGATACACCAATGTATATGGGTTGCTATGGTATTGGAGTCGGGAGGTTGGCAGCAGCAGCCATAGAGCAGAATCATGATTGCAAAGGAATAATATGGCCCGAGCCAATCGCCCCTTTCCAGATTGCAATAATTCCAATAAATCTCCACAAGTCACAAATCGTCAAAGAGTATAGCGAAAATATGTACAAAAAATTGATGGCAGCTGGCTACGATGTATTACTTATGGACATGCAAAAGATGCGTTTGGGAAATATGCTTTACGATATTGAATTGATCGGTATACCTCATAGATTAGTGATTGGTGAAAAGGGATTGAGTAATGGTCAAGTTGAATATCGTCATCGCAGCCGAGGCGAGAATGAACCACTGGCCGTCGAAGTCGTGCTAAACTTTATCAAACAACATGTACCCTTATATAGCCTTCCTTTAAACTGCTAAAAGGGGCATCTGCAAAATTTTTGGTTTGGATAATCCAAACTGGCGCAAAAAATTCCAAGGAGGTGGGGAGTATTCAGTGGCAAAAAAGCGTTTGCTGGCACCCTGACAGAGCGAATCGGCGCCTAACATTTGAACCCGCTCCGCAATCCCATAGGCACTGTCAATTAAATCAGCTCCATTAAAAATGTCTTTCAGGCTTGTTGCGATTAGTGGAAAGTGCGTACATCCAAGCACAATTGCGTCGTATCTCAAACTAGCGACATCTCCGACCACCTTGCGAACAAGCTCAATACTCTCCCCTGTGTGTAATGAATCCTCGGCTACTCTTACCAAGTCTACGCTCCCAAAACGATGTACGCCCACCCCACTCGCATATATCTTTACCAAATTATCGATATAAGCCCCCTCAACCGTTGAGGGAGTCGCTAATAATAGTATTTCCCCTCCTGGGTAACGCTCACACGCTGGCTTTATCGCTGGAACAACACCAACTATGGGGATATCATACTCCTTTCTTAGGGCGGGCAAAGTGTGGGTGCTCGCTGTATTACAGGCAACAACAATCATTCCGTGATCAAGCTGATTTTGTGATACCGAAACCAAGTGTTTCACACGGGAAACAATCTCCACCGCAGAAAGTCTCCCATAAGGATAACCCCCATAATCGGCAGTATATGTGAAAGATAAATCTGGCATTTTTGTCAAGATTGACTTTAATATAGTAAAGCCTCCGCTCCCAGAATCTATTATTAACAATGGTCTTGCCATGATTATTTCCGTTTTGAATTAACTCACGTGTGAAAATAGAACAAATTACCCAATCTGGAGATTTTTCAAATTTTGTTCAACTGCGTCCAAAAATCCGAATAAATTAACCACAGTTTCATTATCTGGATCCGTTGTCTTACCATTTAAATCTCCAGTTATGATCCCCTTGTCCACCGTGATTATGAGCGCTTCTTTGAGATTTTTTGAGTAACGAACTAGAGCTCTGTTGGATTCTTTTAAACCTAAATTCTCCAAGCTATTTGCCACGGCAAAGAGTAGGGCTGAAGAGTTAAATACCGCTTCCTTCCCACCCGATTGGACATAATTCTCGAATAAATCATGCGCAGTACCATGAGGAGCTTCGTAGAGCATGGTCCCATCTTTACTTTCAATAATTGAGCTCGCCGTCGCAAGGCTTCCTCCTAAGGCTGCGGCAATATCCGAGAATATGTCACCATCTAAATTTTGCGCGGGATACAAAGCGTTTCTGGGTGGATCAGTTATCATCTTTCTCAATTGACTGGATGGCCGCATAATCATATAGGAAGGAGGAGGTGTATCCCGGCGGGCAAGCTCATGCCTGACTTCAGATATAACTGAGCTAAAAACCTCATCATACTGCATGTACTCGCGCTTCAACCCAAAATACACCTCTTTATCGTTATTTGATGCTTCTCTGAAAACTTGACTTACCCAATCCTTAATAGCAAGTCGGTCATTTGACATAAAAAGTATTGGATCACCTTTGCTTACTTTTCTAGCATGCTTTTCTTGCCCATCGACAATGACTTTGATGATCCCATCCTCAGCGATTGGCGCATTGAAACTTCCGTATTGATCTCCGCCTCCAGCGCTCATGCGAGATATCGATACATGAGCCCTCCTCTCAGGGATACCGTACCTTTTCAAATGCCTCACCAATTTATATAGTTTTCGTCCAGTAGTATTGTCAGGCACGCCCCAAAGAGCCCTTTCTGGAGGATTTGAAATTAATCTAGCCGCCTGAGCGTCGATAAGCTCATATCGGTACTGCAAGCCCCTTTTCTCAAGTTGCTGTCGGTAGTGTGACTCGTAAATTTCTTCAATAGCCAACCGCATCACACCATCATAACCAGGTATCACGGTATCTTTTAAACCAAGATAAAGATCTCTATTTTCTTCCAGACCTCTTTTGAAAAATTTATGCGCCCATACCTTTACTTGCCGGACATCATTTGTGGCTAGCAACCAGGGATCTCCTTTCCCTATAAATCGTCTATGTAGTTCTTGAGGGTCTCCGCTCTCCCCAACAAAGATAAGTTTTGCAACGCCGGTGGCATTAGACAATTCATTATAACTATGCTTAATACCCCCATTTTCCATTGTATCAACCTCAATATCACGACCAATCCAATTTGGTTTTCCTACCCGCAAATTTCTAAACTGGATGTCCTCACGAATAATATTTCCCCCGATGCCCTTGCGAATTGCACCATTTGGCGACTTAATCGCAAGTCTGTCTAAATTTTTCTCTTTAACCGCCGGATGTTTCTCAAGAAGCGCCTGAAGTTGGACGCGATTTACCGTCATTCCCGCGTTCTTTACTCCAACTCCATAATGCTTTAGAGCATCAATAGCATCACGCACGGCCTGGCCATTCGTCAGAAAACGATTTTCGGCGGTCAAATCAATTTCGATGAGTTCAATTACAAGCGGTTTCTTTACGAACTGCTCCAAGATGCGCTCGAAGGCTACCTGAGCCATCTCGTCTCCATGTAAGACAACTAAAGGATGCTTGACGACGATATTACTCATATATACATATTCCTAAATTTATTACTTTTGACCGGTCTGTCAGAAAAGTCAAAGAAGAGAATCAAATATATACCAGATGTGTAGTTTACAGATTGGGGTAAGTAGTAACCAGACAAAAGAGCGAAATAAACATGGAAACTTTGCGTTTGAGACATACTTATTTATTGAAAAATCCCGTCAAGTGGTATAAAAGAAGAAGAGACGTGTTTTTTGTTAGATCAATGTAAAACAGTCAAATCAATTATGGATGATTACAAAATTAATATCCTCGAAAGGAGATTAGTTATTATTCTGGGAAGAGAAACTATCTTTATTTTGGGATCTTAATGGCTAGACCAACTAAAGCGCTTATCGACATCGGGGCTCTAAAGAGCAACTATGCTTTTTCACTTGAAAAAGCTGGCGGCAAATGTATGCCAATGGTCAAGGCCAATGGTTATGGTCATGGCATGGATAATATCTGTTATGCGCTTGAAAATGCTGATGCCTTTGGTGTTGCATCCATTGAAGAAGCAATAGAAATTCGATCTCTCGGAATAATGGTGCCTATCCTCTTGTTGGAGGGTACGTTCAGTGCCGATGAAATTTTAGTCGCAGAGAAATATGATTTTTGGTTATTAATTGAAAATCATCGCCAAAAACATGACCTAATAAAAGCTCCGATTAAAAAGCCCTTGAATCTATGGCTGGGGGTTGATACAGGATTACACCGCCTTGGATTCCACCCCAGTGAGATCTCGTCAGTATACAGAGATTTAATGTCGAGCAAAAAAATGAAAAGAACCTCTGTCCTAGCATCACATTTTGCCTCAGCAGATCAACCCAATAACGCAGCAATAACACAGCAGCTCAAGAAGTTTGATGATGCATATGCTAGAGTAGAGGTTCCTCCGAACCATCATATGGAACGGAGTATTGCCAATTCCGCAGCTATTTTGAGTTTGCCAACATCATACTTAGAGTGGCAAAGGCCTGGTTACATGCTGTATGGAAACAGCCCATTTCCTTATGAAAATTTGCATGAAGGGTTGCAACCCGTGATGCATTTTATGTCTGCAGTTACCTCGATCCGGAAAATTAATTCTGGAGAATCTGTTGGTTATTCAGCAACTTGGACAGCGAAACGAAAATCAATAATTGCTACGGTTGCGGTGGGTTATGGTGACGGATACCCGAGGCATGCACCCAATAATACTCCAGTATTGATCGGTGGAAAGCGTCAGTTCTTAGCGGGCCGTGTTTCTATGGATATGATAACCATAGACATTACCGATGAACCCGGCATTGAAATCGGCGACATGGTTACACTATGGGGACCGGACTTACCCGTCAATGAGATAGCACGGTTTTGCAATACAAACGGCTACGAATTACTTAGCGGAATCACCTCAAGGGTGCCAAGAATCCCGATCAACCAATGACTTGCAAAAGGGCATGTCTTTGAGTACCTCACAATTAATTGTTACCCTTCCATCGAGCTAAGCCTGGAACATCAATGTCATATAGGTCAAGCAACCTCATTACCGTATGATCCACTATATCTTGAACCGAGTTAGGTTGATTATAAAACGCCGGAACAGGCGGACATACTATCGCACCCAAGCGGCTAGCACGCAAGAGAAGCTCGCAATGACCCATGTGTAATGGGGTCTCACGGGGCACAAGAATAAGTTTTCTTCGCTCCTTTAGCACCACGTCGGCTGCGCGGATTAAAAGTGTCTCAGAAAAAGAGTTTACCACTCCCGACAGGGTTTTCATTGAGCATGGCGCGATGATCATTCCACTGGTCTTGAATGAACCACTGGAAATAGTAGCACCAATATTTTTGTTACTGTAGACTTTATCTGCTAGTGATTCAACATCATCAATTGACCAACTTGTCTCAATGGAAATATTCATCTTAGCACTGGGACTCATGACTAAATGGGTTTCAATATCATTTTTGCCCGCCAGTAATTGCAGGAGTCGGATACCATAAATGACCCCACTAGATCCTGACATCCCCACGATCAACTTCATAAGAACTCCGTGCTCACCATTTTTTAATTTTCTTCCAACCAAAACCACCATCACTAGAGTCAAAGCATTGACAGAACAACCTTTCCTCTGGCGCGCCGTTGAGAAATACACTCAAATGCGTCAGAAAATTTGTCCAGCGGATAAACCTCTGTAACCAGCGGCGAAAATTTTTCTTGATCAACCATCTCTACAAGCTCCGTGAAATTTTTTTTAGAGGCGGCTGGATCCCTACCTGCCCACGAGCCCCAAAAAACACCAACCAATGAGGCACCCTTCAGCAAGGCAAGGTTAAGAGGCATCCGTGGTATTAAAGCAGACGCAAATCCTATGACGAGAAACCTCCCATCCCAAGCAACCGCTCGGAGCGCCTGCTCAGCTAAATCTCCACCCACTGGGTCATAAATAATGTCAACCCCCTTACCCTCCGTAACCTCTTTAACGGTCTCTTTCAGATTTTCAGACGAATAATTGACTCTGAGATCTGCCCCTGCCTCACATGCAAAATCAAGTTTTTCTTCCGTGCTTGCTGCAGCAATAATCTTTGCGCCCATTGCCCTTGCAATCTGAATACAAGCGATACCCACACCTCCGGCAGCGCCCAGAACAAGCACTGATTCTCCTAGCTTTAATTCAGCTCTTTGTTTCAAGGCATAGTATGACGTACCGTATGTGATTGCGAAACCGGCAGCCTGTTCAAAAGACATACTACCTTTCAAAAACGCGGAATGTTCAGAGGTGACAACCTGTTCAGCAAAACCACCAATCTGCATCGTTGCAAAAACCTCATCTCCAACTTCTCTGGTGGTAACACCTTTACCAATCTTCGAAATGACGCCTGAAACCTCTCCACCAGGAATGAATGGAAGGGTTGGTTTAAACTGGTATTTTCCCTCAATGGTCAAAATATCAGGAAAGTTTACACCGGCGGCTCTGACATCAATTAGAACCTCGCCATAACCGGGCTCTAATTTCTCACGATCTTCGATCACAAGGTTAATAGTGGAACCAAATTTATTACAAATAAGAGCTCTCATAGTGCAATTCCTCATTTTTTTCTAAAAAGGCATCGTATCGGAGTACAAACACTAATTTTTCTTGGTGTCATTCCCCTTGGCCATCTCCAAAAATTTTTCTGCCTGCTGATATCCACCAACAAATAATTTTTCGTCTCGGGAATCATTAATTACATTCATTCTAGCCCTAACATTTTCTGGAGTTTGTGCGTTGCTCGGCAGATAGACTCCATTAGTTTCATATATGTGAGTACGAGCAAAGCCACCGCCACCAGCACATAGAATTGTTCTATTGGGGGCTTCATCATCGCATAATGTAAGCAACCCGGCAGTAACGGCTTCAGGGGTCATGAGCTTTGAATTTTCTTCACTCATTAAACCCTCCAACATACGTGTTCCAGCCGCTGGGGCAAGGCAGTTTACTTTGATGTTGTACTTTTCCCCCTCCATAACGAGTGTATTCATCAATCCAACCACTGCCATCTTCGCAGCGCCATAATTAGCCTGACCGAAATTACCATAGAGGCCACTTGATGAAGTGGTCATCACAATTCGACCATAGCCTTTTTCTCTCATACCATGCCAAACCGCTTTAGTGCAATAAACGGAACCCATCAGATGCACATCTACTACACGACGAAAATCATCCATTGTCATCTTTGCAAAAGTCTTATCTCGAAGAATACCTGCATTGTTTACAAGAATGTCAACTCCACCCCACTCCGCAGTCGCTTGAGCAACCATTTCTTTTACTTCATCAATTTTAGATACATCTGCCCCGTTTGCTATTGCTTGGCCTCCAGCTGCAGTTATCTCCTCAACCACCATTCTCGCTGCATCACTGACCCCAGTGCCGTCAACCGCTCCGCCCAGATCATTCACCAGGACCTTGGCCCCTCGAGACGATAACCCAAGTGCGTGAGACCTACCCAAGCCATTTCCGGCACCCGTTACTATAGCTACTCGTCCATCATACCTAATACTCATGTCACAAATCCTTATGTGTGGTTTAAGAAAATTAATCTGAGGCCATTCAGATCTTCAAGTTTTGACTTTTCTATTATTAAGACATCGAGGCAAAACGTTCTCCTTGATAAACTTGAATTTTAAAAAGCGCGGCACCGAAGCGAGCTATTTTGACGAAAAACCAAATATGGTATTCCTCCGGTATGCCAATACCGCTACTGGACCCCTTTTTGATCGAGCAGATCTCGTTTATTATCCAGCATACTTGGAATTGTAACCGAACCGCTCTCACTTCTGCAGATAAAAGTTTCTTTAGATGCTATTATTTAACACGAGTTAAGTTAACGTAATCTTAAATCAATTTATTTTTATCTCTCGTTTTCGATAGAGATTCCATCTTCAGGCCAAACCATCAACGACTGATTAGGCAGTATGAGTATATGATCCTTAAAGAGAGTAGGAAAATATGGAAGACGTCTTTAGCCAATTTTTAGAAGTATTGAAGCTCGAAAAAATCGATGAATGTCTTTACCGCGGATCTAATCTAAAAACACATCACCCGAGGGTTTTTGGTGGTCAAGTTTTTGCCCAAGCAATGCGCGCCGCCCAAGACACCGTCAAAAAAAATAGGTTTATCCACTCACAGCATGCATATTTCCTAAGGCCTGGCGACAGCGCGCTCCCCATAGTATATACCGTAGATGAAATACGAGATGGAACATCATTTACGACCAGAAGGGTTATTGCATCCCAACGTGGGAAGGCCATATTTAACACCTCGATGTCATTTCAGATTCGTGAACAGGGTCTACACCATCAACATAAAATGCCAGACTGCGCTGGACCAGATGAGTTAGAGGACGACCAAGTGAGCTGGCTACGAGCAGCAAATTCCCTCGTCGTGAACAAGAAAATTACATTTAAACCGAGACCAATCGAACTGCGCTCTGTAGAACCCTTGGATTACCTAAATCCAAAAAAACGTTCCCCACGTCAGCATATTTGGCTGAGAACACGCGGCAAGCTGGATGAGTCTGCTAATCAAAATCATGGTATCCACGAGGCCATACTATCGTACGCATCTGATTTTAATTTAATGAGCACAGCCCTACTACCGCATGAAAAAAGTATATTCGATCAAAATCTACAGCCTGCCTCTCTGGACCATGCTATTTGGTTTCATGATGAGTTCCGAGTGGATAATTGGCTTCTCTACTCGCTCGACAGCCCCTATTCAGGGAACTCGCGTGGCTTCAACCGAGGCACTTTTTTCACCCAAGAAGGAAAATTAGTCGCTAGTGCTGTCCAAGAAGGGCTGATGCGCATCCACCCTAAAAACTAAAAATATCCAGTGTCAGTTGCCCTAGATTTTTTTAGTCCGATTGCAGTAACTCTAGAGTTTCCCTCAGCCGTGGAGGAATTGAGGAAGACCTTCCGCTCGTTCGATCAACGAAAACATGTGTAAAAGTGCCCTTGGCACACGGAGCGTTTTCTCCTGATTTGTAAATCGCCACACCGTATCTCACTGAGCTACTGCCAATGTGTTCCACCCCCAACCCAGCCTCAAGTTCATCAGGGAAAGCTACAGGATTTATATACTCGCAGCTGGAGGCAACTACAAAACCCACAACCGCCGAATTGTGTATATCCAGTCCCCCACGATCTATCAAGAAATGGTTCACCACCGTATCGAAGTAGCTGTAATACACAACATTATTCACATGTCCATAAGTATCATTATCCATCCACCTGGTGGCTATCGGTAAAAAATATTTATATTTTGTACGTGAATCAGTTTCGATTTTAGTCATCTGGTGTCGCCTTTTTAAAAAGCTTGTTGGTAGATTTTTAAAGCATCTTTCTCGGATACAAAACGTGGATTATTGATAAGAAGACGAGTTTGAGTCATAGCCTCTTTGGCTAATCTCGGGAGGTCATATTTAGAAATATTCATTTGTTGAAGTGTCGTGGGGAGCCCCAACTCCTTGGCAAGCTTAGTAAAGTACTCCGCCAAAACTAAGGCAGATTCTTTTTTGTCAGCATAGGGTCTGTCAGCTCCCAGAATGACTGGGACAAGTTGATCGTATAGCTCATCCGCTTGAGGGGAATTATAACGGAGCACATGTGGAAGAACTAACGAGTTTGTAAGTCCATGCGGAATATGATAATTGCCACCCAAAGGATATGCTAATGCATGAACCGCCGCCACGGGCGCATTAGCAAAAGCCTCACCAGCGCACATGGCGCCAAATAGCATGGCCTGCCTAGCCTCCGCATTATCACTTTGATGCATGACCGTTCTTATATTGGTGCTCAATAATCTCAATGCTTTTAGTGCTAGAAAATCAGACATGGGATTTTTTAGTCTTACCGAAGTGAATGACTCGATTGCATGCACCATAGCATCAATACCGGTTGCGGCGGTAATGGAGGGCGGAAGCCCAAATGTCAATCGAGCATCTAATATCACCGCATCTGCCAACAATGTCCTACTGACTATACCAGCCTTAGTAGTCTTGCCAGTTGTTATAACAGATACCATGGTGGCCTCAGAACCAGTGCCCGCAGTAGTGGGAATCTGAATCAACGGCATCCGAGCCCCGATCACCTTATCCACTCCATACATCGATCCTAAGTTTTGATCGCCAACCATTAAAACTGAGAGAACTTTTGCCACATCCATTGAACTTCCTCCACCAAAACCAATAACCCCGTCACATCCATTTTTCCTAGCGGTAGAGAGCGCTTCAAACAATATTGATTCTGGGGGATCGGCGACTACACCAGAAAAAACTGTGGGTCTTACACCAGTTGCAGTGAGAGAGGAAACGGAGGTATTTAATAACCCAAGATCTACAATTCCCTCGTCAGTAATTATAATGGGAGCTTGGACCCGCAACGCCTTGGCGACACCAGCCAGTTGACCTGTGCTCCCGAGCCCAACATGAACATCAGGAACCCTTGAAAATGAAAAATTGCTTGCCATGACTTAACTCCGTAACGGTGTTGGATACAGCAACGGAAACGGTAACACAATGCTCACTCCTAAAAAACAACCTTTCTTAACTTCTCTCATCTGATCCGATTTCTTTTAATACCTCGCTCAACCAAACCTTAATTTACTCTTCGAGCACTACCTATGTGGGTGACCCAGAACCGATAAAGGTCCAAATTTTATGTAAATGCGTAGTTTGTCTACATATGGAGGATTAAATGAAAATATTTATTCAACTTGCTTTTGCCTTTGTTTTCGTCACAATGTCTTTAGTCGCAGATGCATCGTGCGATTTTCAAATATCAGTCGGAGATAATCTCAAATTTAGTCAAGACAAGATAGTTGCGAGTAAGACCTGTGAGACCATAACCATCACACTGAGACACGAGGGGAAGTTGTCCAAAAATATGATGGGTCACAATTGGGTGCTCACTTCGGCCGAAGACGTCTCCGCTGTTGCGACAGACGGAATGAGTGCTGGCTTAAACAATCAGTACGTAAAGCCAGGGGATTCTCGAGTGATTGCGTTCTCAGATATGATTGGAGGGGGAGAGGAAACGAGCATGTCATTCAGCATTGATAAGATTGCACTTGATACAGAGTACATTTTTTTCTGCTCTTTTCCAGGGCATTTTTACGCTATGCGTGGAGTGTTTGAATTAGCTTAGGAACGAATTGGTTCGCGCGACCTCTGGGGCTCAACTTAGGATCAAAGTATTTACGGCCTTGACATCCAGATTTTTTAAAAAAGCGTCAACAAGTGTTCCTCAGACCGTGGAAACCTTAATTTTTATTAAAGCACCCATGACCATTTATCTTAAAACGTTTGTCATCGCTTACTTCCAAACGATATGCCCTTTGAAACAAAGCAATTAGGCCACAGCTGATACTATGTCGGTGCTATGAATCGTTCAGTTTTTGAATTGCTCATTTATCTGAGCTTTTTTGAGGTCTGAAACATTTCTGGGGTCGGTTGAATGGATAGTTTTTCTTGCAGCTAGCTTCTAAAGACTAAAATAGTCTCAAAGTTTAATAGGAACCAAGGAGAAGTTACCATTCACTACTACCCTGACAGCTTAGAGAAAAATGCGTCTAATCATGATCTATAAGCTGTAAACTGGCGAGGCGTCGATACAAAGCGCTTTGCCGGAGTAGAGCTTCATGACGCCCTATCGAGAGGATTTGTCCTTTTTCAACAAGAATTATCCTGTTGGCGTGCTTTACCGTTGCCAAACGATGAGCAATAATCACAGTTGTTCTGCCCGACATCAATGTATCAAGGGCAAGCTGGACTCCTCGTTCACTGTCAGAGTCTAGAGCCGAGGTTGCCTCATCCAGCAAGAGGATACTAGGGTTTTTTAACAAAACTCGTGCGATTGCGATCCTTTGACATTGCCCTCCAGACAGGCGAGCCCCTCTTTCACCAACAGTGCTATCATAGTCATCGCGCAACTGCATTATAAAGTCATGCGCCTGCGCTGCCTTAGCGGCTTGAATTATTTCAGCGTCACTCGCATCGGGACTACCATAAGTAATGTTATGTCTTATCGACCCGTTGAATAGCACTGGCTGCTGTTGAACGAGGCCGATATGGCCACGAAGAACTATTGGTTCATAGTTCACTATGTCAATGCCGTCAACCAAAATTCGTCCAGATTGTGGATCATAAAAACGTTGCATTAAATCAAAAAGAGTTGACTTACCAGCGCCCGAAGAACCTACTACTGCCACGACCTCACCTGGCTCAATAGTAACCGAAAAATCACTGACCACTGCTCTTGTTGGATTTGAATTATAAGCAAAGGTCACATTCTCAAACTTTATACTCTTGGATTTAGAATCTATGTTAGGTATAATAGGCATACCTTTGGAAAATATGAGATTTTTTGCTTCAAGTAATTCTGTTAGCCGCTCAGTCGCGCCAGCTGCTTGCTGTAATTGTCCGTAAACCTCTGAAAGAGTGGCCACTGTCATAGCCATCAACAAAGCGTAAAATACGAACGCGCCTAGGTCCCCTCCACTCATCGAGCCTGTTACTACTGAATTCCCACCTACCCACAGCAAAACTGAGAGGGCAACAAAAAGTGTCAGGATCACCACCGCCGTGAGACTCGCACGATTTCGAATCCTCCTTCTGGCAATATCAAATGCCCGCTCCACACTTGTAGAAAAAGCTCTACACTCTTGTGCTTCGCAGGTGTAGCTCTGAACAGTTTTTATCTGTTGTATAATCTCGCCAGCGTAACTTCCTACATCTGCTACAGAGTCTTGACTTTTATTTGATAGACTACGAACTTTTCTTCCAAGAGCAACGACAGGAAGTACTGCCAAAGGAACGCCCACCAAAACGACCATAGCAAGGTACAGATCTGTCGCAATTAACATTATGAGCGCACCAAAGAAAGTAACACAACTCCTTAAAGCCAAGGAGAGACTACCGCCGATAATGGACTGAAGAAGCGTAGTGTCAGTCGTTATGCGCGACATAATATTGCCGCTCGGGTACGACTCAAAAAATCCAGGATGTAATCTGACTACATGCTCAAAAACCGCTTGCCTCATATCGGCACTAAATCGTTCACCAAGCCAAGAGATCATATAAAAGCGAGTATAAGTGGCGACAGCAAGAATTAGTGCTATCACAAACAAGAAAATAATCGAATCACCGAGATAAGACTTGGACTGATTAATGAGACCTTGGTCAATCACCATCTTCAATCCTTGGCCAACCAGTAATGTAGCCGCCGAAGTAACCAACAACGCTATCAAAAAGCAGATAACTCGCCAGCGATAGGGACGAAGATATCGCCATACAATGGGCCAGAGTGAATACAACGGCTTCGAGATATGGTTTGAAGATAGCTTCAAATTTTATTGTCCTTCAAAAAAGCTTGCTTTAATTAATCGCTATTCACCCCCCCATCGATGTATGCGTCGATATTATACTTATTGAAGAGCACTAGCTGTAAAATTCAATTGCTTTGGAATTTTTTATAGTTATCTCCGATTTAATAAAATCATTATCGGTTATATTCTTATTATTCAAAAATTAGCGGATTGGGATTAAGATAGGAGATTAACTTGTATGGCTTATAATATATTTTTTCCTCTATTCTTTTCCGAGAACTAAATAGCCAAGTGGTAATAGAGTAAAGCTTATTGCTATACCATCTGCTAGTGGAGAAACGACCCAAATGAATAGATAGTTTAAAATAAAACTAAAGAAATCGACATCTTTATTTGAACTATAATTGTCAACGAAATAGTATATTAGGCTGGATAATATGAAACTCGCGAAGGTCACAAAAAAGATAAGTGAGTCTTTTCTGAAGCAAGTACAAGGAAATATTTAAAAACCAAAATTCAAACCAGAATAAAGGAAGGCGTCGAGCATGGAGCTATTCAAAAAGATTTATATGTCCTTTTATGACAGTTGGAATTTGGTAATGGATGCCAAATATAATCCTCTTAGACATATACCCTCTCTTCCGACACAATTCTACATAACACTGGTCCTTTTTATTGGCTGGGCGGTTGCATTTGGACTAATGGCAGGTTACTACACAGGTATCTTTACTAGCGTTTTAGTGCATACAGGTGTCATCTTTATGCTATTTTTCACAGCCTCTACTTTCAAAGATGCAGAAAGAGATAAGAAGATATGGTGGACTGATTGGCTGGAGGAATGGGAGGAACAAAAAGAACGTCGCAAAAAACAAAGAGAAGATCTCCAAGAGGTCATGAAGCGCCGTAATATGTCCTTCAGAGCCGCATTACTACAAAACCAAAATCATAAAGAAAACACCGATAATGTAAACCAGGCAGACAGGGATCCAGGCAACTGATGGTAAAACTATAATGAATCACGTAAACTTTACATGTTTACTGGAGTCCAAACTTGTCAGCTATATTCCAGAAGTTTTTAAAAATCCAGGATAAATGAAGACGTTAATTGCTATTTCTCAAGCAACAGAATCAATCTTAAACAGAAAACATAACAATAACTAGCTAGCGTCCTCTCACTAGATTAATTGTGGTGACATTATTCACGATATATGCGGGCATTTAAATAAAATTCACCAACGTTCGCTCATCCACGGTACAGCATTATATTGAATCGGTGATAAATAATTTCTTTATCCCACAATTTAGTCACTTAGACGAAAATGATTTTTGAGTGAGGGGGAAGTCTTGTAATCTATATCTTTTTCTCAATAGTCGGAAATTAACGTCATCGAGATTATCACAGGTACTTTTTATGGATTTTACACACAGACCTTTCAACCGACTTGAGGCTCTGCAAAAAATGTTGAAAATAAAGATAGTTTTCCTACTCATTGTGATAACAACAGCCAGCGGATGCGGCGGCGGTAATAGCTCAGGATCTGTTCGCGCCGAGGATAATATTCCACCCGTAATTACTATCATCGGTGACAGAGTAATTGCGCATGAACAAGGAACCACCTATGAAGATCAAGGTGCTACTGCAGTTGATAACATAGATGGAGATATAGCAGTCTCTAAAAGCGGAGATGTTGGGGTTGATTCGGCGATCTACACTATTATCTACACCGCAGTTGACAGCTCGGGAAACTCGTCTACCCAAAGCAGAGATGTGTCTGTAAGCGATACAAAAGCGCCTGTGATTACTCTCATGGGCCAAACTGAATACACCCTTGACCGAGGCGAAAACTACGTCGAACCCGGTGTAAACGCGACGGACTCTGTGGATGGAATAATCGAGGTAGATACGACCGGAGAGGTGGGTGCAACGGCTGGAACGTATGTACTAACGTACAGTGCAACTGACAAGGCGGGTAATTCGACTGAACAAACAAGGTTGGTAACCGTCGTGGAACCGAATACTGATGATCCCGAAAATTCTGAAGACACCTTTGTTCTAGCTGATGGCGTTGTTACAGAACTTTGGGGTGGAGAAGCACAATTATCTTTTTTCGATGAAAAAAATGGATACCAAAATTGTGTAAATCCTACAACGGGAGAAGAGACGTGCGGAAGCGTCGATTGGACAGTAACAAATGACGTCTCTCGTGGAAGCGTACTAGAGGTCACATACTTAGATGACGCCGGGCATGCTGGACTTGTGGTGGGCAGTCCTGTAAATAATCCTGTAGATCTGAGCGGCTATGTTGAAGGTAATCTCTCGTTCGAGATAAAAATAAAGTCCGCAGGCTTTGATAATTTAAGCGGAGGATTTTTTGTGAAATTAGAAAGTGGTGGTTCAGATTCCGGTGAACTCAGGATCCCAGAAATCAATGCTGACGGAAACTGGGAGGAGGTAAACTTTGCAGTCACAAGTTTTGTCGAGAGCGGAGCTATAAACTTAACTTCAGTCACAGTACCTATAGTTTTTTTCCCCGCCTTTCAAACAGGAGCAGGATTAGTTTACCAGATAGACAACATACGTTTTACTGGAATTTCAGATGATGCTAAACCGCCCTCGGAGTCCACTTTACCTGATGTAGGTGTTGCTTACGAACTTTCCCATTTCGGCGCGGGAAACATTTCAAACACAATTAATCCGTCTAGTTATAAGTGTGTTGAGGATTATGGCAATTGGATATTCAATGCCGGGCTCGTGGAACCGGCAATAGACAGTTGTAACACAATAACTGGTAAGCCCACTGGAACTCCCCGATCTATCATACCGCAATTGGTAAATCCTGCTCTAACAAAAAGTGTGCCTACACATAGATGGTGGGGATCTGTTCCATTTGTTGGTGAAATGAAAATCGATGACGCAAGCGATGCCGCTTATATAACACCCGATCCGATAAGGGCTCGCATCAGCAATCGAGGGGTAAGAGTATCAGGCATTCCGGGAGGTTTTAAAACCATAGGTAACTTCCCTAGGTACGAGGGTCCTGTTCCATTTATGGAGGTTTTTGAGGGCGTGGCCATAGCTAATTCGAAGCATTCAAATTTGGACGCTTACCTGAAAAACAGCAGTGATGCTTCTGTTACCGTGCAGTGGAAGGCAGAAAATATTGAGGTTATGGAAGCAACCTTTGTCCATGGATCCCCTTACATTTATTTCACCATCTTAGATGGTCAAGCAATCCTGAAGACAAAAGCAAGTGACGGTGCAGAAAAAGGTGTTTTTTATGAGAAAAATAATAGCTTGGGTGTCTGGACTGACGTTGCTGGTATTCGTAATTCATTTTTAATCAATGGTGAGGCCAAAACCGTGTTTTCAAATATCAACTCGAATGAGATCACCATTAATGGCGACTCAAACGACTTCACTCTGACATACTTACCAAAAATTAATGGCATTCCAGATGATGCTATGTGCGATTTCTTCTCCAGCATCGCAAGAGAAGTGGTCGATTCTGTCGAAATTGATTTCACTATAGATCGAACGACAAACGATGTGACCATTTCTCATACTTATAACGGTCCTCAAGGGGGGGCGGTCACTACTGTAGTTGGAATGCATCCTCTCCATTGGCGTAACTCGTCCGAAACCATTTCAGATTACAAAATACGTAGTGCGCGCGGAATAATTAAATTTGCTAAAACTGATTCCTTTAATTACACAATCCCGTATGTTGGAGTCCTTCCAACTCTTCCAAATCTCTCGGGAGCCTATGATATTCAAACACTTGAAACTCTCGTTTCTGAATTTGTAGGCTTGGGAGCGTCGTCATGGGTGAGCAGCACCGATACTTACTGGGCTGGCAAGGCTTATGGCAAAGCCGCTGAGCTTGCAGCTATCGCGAACACCCTCGGTATGGATGCCGAGGCGAGGCAACTTATTGATTGGCTGAAATTAGAACTATCAGACTGGTTCTCTGCAGTAACAGATGGCAATTTAAATACCAGCAAATACTTTGTCTATGATGAATCATGGGACGCCCTTCTGGGCCTTGATGAGGCTTATGGATCACATCAACGACTTTCTGATCACCATTTTCATTATGGGTACTTCGTGCGAGCCGCTGCCGAAATATGCAGAGTCGATCCAAGTTGGTGCAGTCAATCTAATTATGGACCGATGGTTGAATTACTAATAAGGGACTATGCTGGGGACAAAAATGATCCTATGTTTCCTCACCTTCGTCATTTTGATCCGGCAAATGGTTTTTCATGGGCCGATGGGAAAGCTGATGCTCTCCAAGGAAATAACAATGAGTCTACCTCTGAGGCAGCAAATGCCTATGGCGCCATCATTCTTTATGGCCTTGTAACTGGCAACAACGCATTGGTAGAAAAGGGAATGTACCTTCACGCATCAACATCTGCTGCCTACTGGCAATATTGGAATGACATCGACGGCTATAAAAGTCCCAACTCTGATGATAAAAACTTTCCACCGGGCTATAACAAGATAACTACATCAATTGTTTGGGGTAGTGGAGCAGATTTTTCCACCTGGTTTAGTGGCGCTTATGCTCATATACTCGGTATTCAGGGTTTACCCTCCAACACTCTAATCTTTCATGTGAGTCTTTATCCCGAGTACATGAGGGACTATGTTGCCTTGGGTCTAACTGAGTCATCAAATGGGAAACCATCGGGCCTTCCCGATGACCACTGGCGTGACTTGTGGTGGAATCTATGGGCCATGTCGGATGCCGACGCCGCCGTTACGGATTATAATACTTTGGGTTCTGCCTATAATGCAGAAGCTGGCGAATCAAAGGCACATACATATCAATGGATAAACACCATGAGGGCACTTGGAAGGGTAAAAACCGGCACCGGAGAACTTAAATCTAATCATCCAGCGGCCTTGGCATTCGAGAAAGATGGCCGACTTACTTATGTAACGTATAATTTCTCCTCTCAAGCACAGGATATCGTCTTCAGCAACGGAAGAACCTTTACCGCAACACCCGGAGGATTCACCGTGATCTCGGATTAGTTCTCTGAACGACAAGCAGTAGCATCTCTCTCAAAACCAAGTGAAGTCATACTTACACCTTTTCGAGGATTGTAGCTATGGCCTGACCGACTCCAATACACATGGAACAAACGGCATATCGACCACCTCTGGTTTGAAGGTGGTTAATAGCCGTCATAACCAACCTTGCCCCAGACATTCCCAACGGATGTCCCAGCGCTATAGCACCTCCGTTGGGGTTTACTCGCTCATCGTCGACCGGTAGGTCAAGAGCGCGAGTAACCGATAGCACTTGCGCCGCAAAAGCCTCATTCAGTTCGATGATATCAATCTGTTCCAGAGAAAGTCCTGCCATCGAGAGAACTTTTGGTATCGCAAGAGCTGGACCATGACCCATAATCCTTGGCTCCAGACCAACTAGAGCTGTTGCAATGACTCTTGCTCTAGGGGTAAGTTCCTGATTTCGAACCCCCGTCTCGGACGCTACAATCATCGCACATGAACCATCATTGATGCCTGACGCATTACCAGCAGTAACCGAGCCGTTAACCTTAAAAGGGGTTGACAGCTTACTTAACCCAACTAGTGTCGTATCACGCCGCAAATGTTCATCAACTTCAAAACGAAGCGCCTCTTTACGGCGTTGTGGAATCGTCACTGTGATTATTTCCTTCGCGAAAAAACCAGAATCTTGAGCCAATCCCGCCCTTCTCTGGCTGTTTAGGGCATATCGATCTTGATCCTCACGACTAATACCAAAGGCTTCTGCAACATTTTCAGCGGTTACCGGCATTGCATGAACACCATATTTCTCCTCCAGCTTTTTATTTACAAACCTCCATCCCATTGTCGTGTCAAAAAGTTCCTGATCACGATCAAAAGCCGAAGAGGATTTGGCTATCACCAACGGAGCCCTGGACATGGATTCCACACCACCAGCAATTATACAGTGAGCTTCTCCGGCTTTAATTGCGCGAGCTGCTATATTTATCGCATCCATGCCTGACCCACAAAGACGGTTCACCGTACACCCAGGGACATCTGGAGGAAATCCTGCTAACAGAAGAGCCATCCGAGCTACATTCCGATTGTCCTCACCAGCCTGATTCACGCACCCGAGAACCACATCATCAAGACGCATGAGATCTAAACTTGTATTTCTTCGGATCAATGCGGTTAACGGAATAGCCGCCAGATCGTCAGTGCGCACAGAAGATAGACTTCCTCCATACCGTCCCAGCGGAGTGCGAACGGCATCACAAATGAATGCTTGCTCCATAAAAACCCCATTTAACTTGAACGCTTTTTACCAATATTTTCTAATCAAAACTTGAAGAGTAATAATCTACCCTAGCCCGTCAATAAAAGCTAATATGTAGATCCAAATAAACAGACTGAGGGAATAAATGACGCAAATAAACTCTATTTTTTCCACATTGAAATCAGCTTTAAAAGCGCACGGCATCACATATGCTGATCTCGCAAAAAGGATCAACCTATCAGAGGCGACAATAAAACGAATCTTCGCCGAAGAAAATTTATCCATTACCCGCCTTGAGCAAATCTCGCAGGTGATGAATATGGAGATTTCCGACATAATATCTTTAATGAAGGAGCGACAATTTCGTCTAAAGCAACTAACGGAAGAACAGGAACTTGAGATAGCTCGCGACCCCTTACTCATTTTAGTTGGAGTATGTGTCTTAAACCGTTGGGAGCTCGAAGATATCACATCAAAATATAATATTTCTGAGAATCAATGTGTTCAAAAGCTTGCTCGATTAGATCGTTTGAAGATAATAGAATTACTGCCAAAGAATCGCATTAAATTATTAGTCTCTCCAAATTTTCAATGGCGAAAGAATGGGCCTATGCAAAATGTCTTCAGGGAGACAATCGGGCGAGAGTTCTTTAAGACCAATTTTGTGAAAGAAAATGAAATGCTGGTGGTACTAAATGGAACATTTTCACGAAATAGTTCACTAGAATTCCAAAAAAAAATCAATAAGCTTGCTCAGGAATTTGAAAATATTAACCTCGACGATACTGGGGTACCTATGAAACAAAAAAGTGGAGTCACTGCTGTTTTAGCAATACGTAATTGGCAATTTGGCGCATTTAAATCACTACAAAAATAACATATCTAGTCATCTAACAACGGCTAAGCGAGGTATCGGGTCTATGTCACTCGCTTAATAAATATGGAGTTCGTCTAATTACAAAGCGAAACAAAGTCGAATTAATAGACAATCTTGGCTCTTACCGCCTGCTAGTTAATGGAAAAAAATTTTTCATCAAAGGAGCTGGACTTGAATTCGGTGGCATAAAAAGTCTCGCCAGACTTGGAGGAAACGCATTCCGAACCTGGCGTATTGAAGATGGAGATAAAAGAGCTCTCCAGATCTTAGACGAGGCTGAAGAATCAGGGCTTTTAGTCTGCATGGGTATAGATGTAGCTCGCGAAAGACATGGCTTCAATTATAATGATAAAGAAGCGGTGGCAGGACAGCTGAAAAGTATTAGACGAGATGTGGAGCGATTAAAACATCATCCAGCTTTGTTGATGTGGGGCATAGGTAATGAACTCAACTTAAGGCATGAAAACCCTTGCGTTTGGGATGCAGTAAATGAAATATCTGAGATGATTCATATAATTGATGGGAACCACCCAACGACGACCATGCTAGCAGGCGCAGAACCAGAAATCATCAAAATAGTCTCTGAGAGGTGCCAAGATCTAGACTTGTTATCTTTTCAAATGTATGGGGACATCGCAAAGCTTCCAGAGTATCTGCGTTTAAGTAATTATGAAGGCGCCTATACTGTGTCAGAATGGGGTGTGACCGGACATTGGGAGGTTCCTTGTACCCCTTGGGGAAGACCAATTGAACAAACTAGCAGTGAAAAAGCTGCCGTAATCGAGAGTCGATATAACAACTTTATTATCACCAATAAAAATCAGTGCCTTGGAGCCTTTGTTTTTCTCTGGGGACAAAAGCAAGAGAGAACACCGACCTGGTATGGGCTCTTTCTGGAAAATGGCCGTCATACCGAAATGATGCAAACGATGTATTTTCTTTGGACAGGAAAACTTTCAGAACGACCGCTGCCCACACGTTTATCAATGACAGTGTTAGATGAAAATGGAAAAAATGTTATTACATTGGTTGCGAATAGCGCTTACAAAGCGCTCATTCAGTTTTATTATCAGCAAGAGCATCGACTTAATTATCGATGGGAACTAATGGAAGAGGTAGATAAAGCCAGTGAGAGCGATGGAGGTGACTTAGAGGTCCAGCCTGCGATTTTGTGGACTAAGAAATTTTACAACGTCAACGAATTAATATTTTACGCACCGAAACCAGGAGAATATCGCCTATTCATTTATGTCGAGGATCCGTTTAATGG